>Ga0210059_1004523_pt1 | contig 22453 bp, 20 predicted proteins | sample Ectturendosymbi2_FD_188042 | JGI IMG/M metagenome (GOLD analysis project Ga0210059, IMG submission 188042) | Ecteinascidia turbinata endosymbiont from Florida, USA - Sample 2 (SPAdes) (version 2) | ecosystem: Host-associated > Tunicates > Ascidians > Unclassified | place: Key West, Florida...
CAGTTACATTGTCTGTACTCGCAATTGCGTTGTATAAGAACTTTCCGCAAAATGTTCTCGTGTCTTCGTCGTTCTGATCGCCGCGAAAGCGACGGCATGGGCCATGTATAACGAGCATAACGAAATGTCAAACATTTTAATGAATTTATTCAAGCACAATTCCACACGTCTGTTTGGCCGTCTTTGATACTGAGTATACGCATACAGCAGACAAAAGAGTTTTCACTAATGCACGGCCCATAAATTTTTGTCGAGGCCGAGTACCGCCGCAGGTTGTGCACCCCTGATTTGAACGATTGAAAACGGCGCACATTTGAACTTGCCGTGGGTGCCATTTTTTGCGTAGATGCGCCACTGGCCACTTTACAATAATTTAAGTGCAGTTTGGAACTTGCAACATTGCTTTGAGATAAAACATCAATGAAAAAACATTTTTCAACAATACCTTGCTCCATCCAACCATGGAGCGCAACTTCGCTTATCCAGCAGTTTAAAAATGCCGTATAGTCAATAATTTGTGCGTTGATAATACGAAATGGTTAGGTTTTGCCCAAATAAGCGTTTACTGTATGTCTTAGATAAAGCCATTGATTTGGTACAAGAACTACTGTGACCTGTACTTCCACAAGGATTTCACATTTAGGCTCACAGTCGTACACCCACACATGTGTCCAAATCGTGCTTTCGATTGACTGGTAATATCAGCAGAGCTATACGGGTATACTAAAACTTTTAAGTGGTTTGTAGATAAGCTACTTGGTAATAAGATCTTGGCAACCACACTACACGTTTTATGAGCAATCACTAATATCCAACTTCCATACTTATGTCGAAGTAGGTTTCAAGCATGACTTCATTTATAAACTGAACTTTGTAGTCGTTTTAAATAATAAACACAAGCTAAGCTGAAGATTAAGGCTCAACGCACTTGTAGTCGAGGATTGATTGTGAAGCTTCCAGCTGTTGGATTCATGCACGCTATGTATTGAGTGCTGTGGATGTCTTTCAAAGTCAATTTTGCCCGATCATACCTGTAGATAAAAAAGTGCAGACAATCTTCTCGGAATAAAACGGTTGATTTAGGGCTGGCACTGCTTTTGGAGACTGCCACACCAAGCGAGCAGCAAACGTACAAGTGCTGTGTTGGAAAAACCGGGAAAAGCTTTATTAACCACGTTTTAAGTAAAATTGCAAGGAGATATACGTTGCGGATAGACGTAGCTTGATTTTCGTGCTCGTCCAGTTTCTGTTTCTTACCAGTGACCATAATCGATATGTTGCCTTATGAGCGTATGAGGTCGTACTGTTCCGTATGTGTCCACTTCTGGCATGTTCAAATCATCCAAAAAATAGATCAGCTTTTTGGTTCCCACTGGTCCGTAATTTCGTCCGGCTTTTTTCTCCAAATGTTTTTCCAACAAACCTGTACACAACGAAGAGAGTAGCAATCTGCTAATCAACCTGAATCATGCTACAGTAACATCAACCATAAACGTCGCAGCTCAACAGCAATTGCAAAATCTGGCAACAGTACAGACAAAGAAACCACTGCACCCAGCAACTAGCCTCAGTAAACTTAAACCGGAATTTTACCTACCAATTGCCCCGTTTTTGTGCACTGATGGGAGCAACTATCTAAAGTCAGTAAGCGATGTTACGAATACTTGCCTTGGCGGCCATACACAAAATGTCAGAACAAAAAGAGGACGTTATCTTCAACAACTTTTCAATTACAGACAGCAAAATTTTTTGTGCAAATTTTCCAATCGTATGAGATTTTTCTCGCATTTTCGCACACACCTTCTGTTCAGTTGAGTTGATTGAAAAACGAGATACACTATGAAATGTTAGGGACCGAGCTTCAGGGGGACATGCCCCCCAAATTTTGGACAAAGGGTACACAATATTTTCTGTTCCCCCAATATTTTGATGCATGTTCATAAATTCTACTTTTAATTTATTGTTTGTTTATTAAAGAACAATTTAAATGTTGTGTTTGTTTTATCTACTTTGACAAAGAACTTTTCAAGTGCTAATACTAAAGTTTTAGTGTACTTAGTAAAGAAGCAAATGCCTAGTAATCATTGTCAAGCACTAGCACAGTACTATGCAACTGCCATAACACCATGTGTGTAGCCACGTGGGAGCTTGGGCCATGGTCCCCAAAATATATCATTTCCATAATTTGCCTCCCATTTTGCCAGTTTTACAAAAAGGGAGTACTGCGGTTGAGTGAACATGGTGACGTCATCGAAACGCAAAAATAATATTATATTTGTGTGATATGCATGTTACGCATGCATATCACACAAAGTTTGCCCCCCCAAAGTTTTCTAGCAAACTCGGTCCCTGGACAGTGTGCATACAATAACTTAATCATGGCATTGGAATTAATGGGCAGATTAATGTTTTTTCTATTTGCTACGAAATAATTTTGCTATTATTTTATAAACTGCTTAATGTTCATACGTACAGCGCTTTTCACAAAATGCGTGATAAATTTTTTTGGAAAACGTGATTTTCGGAAACATTTCTGCTGAATGTATGCATCAACGTTTTCGAGTTGACTCTCCGTTCGGAGATAAATGGGAAAGATCCCGAAGTGTCAAAGACAAATCTTTGCTATTCTACAAATCTACAGAATATCCAACAGTTGCACCAAATATGATTGGGACGACGCTCTCCAAACGAAAATGCTGCATGAAGTAGTGAAAACACGCCGGTAGTGCCATTAAAACATGGAATAACAGTATAATAGAAGTACACAAATTGATTCATTAGAGAAAATTTGTTGTCAACTCACGCTGAAGCATTGCGGGTGTGGTGTAATAATTGAAGGGTACATTGTCAATCATGTAGTCGTCTGTGAGCTTTTTCAGAGTGTCAGAAATGAGCAAAGTCTTTCCGCACCCTGCATTTCCCACCAGCATGACTGGACGTCCTTTTGCAACCAACAGATCGACGAAATATCGAATTCTTGTTGTTTCTGCCGTGTGGACCAAAATCGACTGAAACCGAATAAAAGCTAAAATAATACGCTGACACTGTACGGGCTGTTAAAGCTTTTCATTCTTACAGGTTGACGTTAAATAGCTGGGCCAACATCACGGCTGCGTCGAAACTTTGGTAGTGATGCCTTGTAAATTAATTTCAACATCCAAAATTTTGAAAACGTTTCTCTGGGTGTTAAGCAACTCCGTGCAGTGCAAAACTACCGGCCCACACTTGAATTTACATTCGGTAATATGACAGTTTCTTCCTCAACCTATTTTTAATATGTACATGGGCATGGCAAAGCAATACCTTCTGTTTTTTTTGACATCACCTTCGACTGCTTGATATCAAAAACAATCGCTCGTTCCAGCACTGAACAACCTTATTAAACAACTGCTGATTATAGGACCTATGTACATCCTAAATGTTTTATTTCCTAGTGGCCGGAAATGGAATCTCGATTTCATGACGTTTCTGACCGCAGTCTTTATTTTACAATAACTTATTTTCGTCATTATGATGCAAACGCTCTGAGTCTAGACCTTAATTTCCAATATTTCAGGCTTTTGTTGCTATCTACAGCACTCATTGACAACTTCGATATGTATCTGGCGCTCACTGAATGAGTAAAAACATGTTTCTCTTCAAGTGCAGTTTTTCCAAATTTCCTAAATGTTTCTATCAACTTTTTCAAGCTCCTTTTGGAAGCTGTAAAAATAATAACTTAGTCAGCTTCTAAACTCCAGTTTGAAGACAGCTGCTCGTGCTTCTAAACCACTTGGAACTCGAGTAGTATTTATTGGGTAATTGTAATCCCAATGCAAAATTGACTATAATGATCTGAAAGGTTTAGATGAGTCTGTTACTTTGATTAAAGGTCGCAGACAATTAAGTAGAGTTCATTTTTAACCTGTATAGGCAGGTCAGGGTCCATCTCAAACTTGGGTACTCTCTCAGACCACGGAATGAATTTTTTTGTGTTGGCATCAATGCAGAAGTCAAAGACTGTGCCTGTGGATGGAAATTTTATGTGTTTGAACTCCTTTGTCCACCATCGACTGAACTCTAGTCTGTAGTCTGTCAGCTGAAAACAAAATCAAGAAGTCATCAGCAACCTACGACTTTAGCAATTGAGCATGCTTTAAATCGCCCTGCATATACCGAACCCTTCTTTGCCAGCATCCAACTAATTTACAAAAATTTTGTATTGTATTCTATTTCAAGATAGCTTTGGTCAGAATATCTTCATTTTTGGACGGTAACATTTAAACATTCTTTTCAGGTTGAGGTGTGATGACTAGTTTGTTAATGGTTGAGATAGTGAATACGTCATTCAAATTTTTCAACGAACGAACAACACCAAAAGATTGTTTTCTAGATACGTTTTCTTATCGCCTCCCACTGGTTATCGGCTATGTGTTGTATGTAAGTCAAAGAACGCAGGTGTACCTGATCTTGCAAGATGGCACCTCCGAATGCCCAAATAGCAGCGAAGACGAAAAACAGCTCGTAAAGCTCCCGTGGCGAGTCTGGCGGAACAGTTTCCGGAGTGAGCAAGCACTCGAGCAAGTAGCAAAGTGTCTGGAAAAGTTTGAACGCGCTTTCAGACACGTTGAGCAACGAGAACTAATCAGCGTCTTTGATAATATCTCCGAACTCTTGAAGTATGTCATGTCCCCGAAACCTTAAGCCATGGATAGACAACCCCTGGCACGCGAGCACTTCTATCCGGCACGTGAGCGAGGTCTCGGAAACGAGATCCTCCCCCCTTCAAATGAAAAAGTTAATAACTTACAAGTCGCAGTATTATCTGATTAAACTCGGAGGCCGTTTCTTCATTTTCGTTTGTTAACAATCCGTTATTCAATTTAACCCTTATATGCTTTTGATGCCATATAGCTACAAACAGAGTCGTATCAACCGCACTACATACCCCCAATTGTGGGGCCCAAGCTGCCACAGGAGCCCAAAATTCAGACCCCTCACCGCAAATTTTGGTTGGCACGCGGACGAATTTTGTCATTGATTTAGCCGATTTCGGCACGCAAACCGAAAAAGGTTGCCCGCCCCTGCCTTAAACAAACATTGATCAGAACATATAAAAGTAACTTAAATGCACAAGACTTTTCAAAATTATGTTTCGTTCTGCATGAGTTCATTTTGCAATTCTGAATGTCATTTTGCAATTCTGAATTCATTTTGTACAACTTCGTTTTGCAACATACATTTTTGTAGACTTTGCCGAAAGTAATGGTGCAAGTTAGCGAAGACATGGAAAGTACCATTTTACACTGTCAAATCGCTTGTAAATGGTAGGCTACATACAATTTACCTGAATCATGGTGTTGTCAGGTACAGGAGTGATAGTTTTGAAATGGGCCTTCACCGCTTCAAGACATGTAGGTACGTATTTATCGAAGAGGATGGTGAGATTGGCGCGTTCAGACTGAATAGAACGGCTGTCAATCCAGCTTGTTACTGGCCTGCGCCGTAATAAAAATGCTTGAAACAAGAGCAGTGCTTTTACAGCTTCATACAATGGAAAAATTAACCAACAGCAACTGAAGGCCAATGCATTCAACCACTGTCTACTAGCATGAAAGCATACTATACAAAAATTAACTTAAATAACTCACTAAACGCAAAACCACAGCTTAAATTCAGTCAATAACGCAGATTACTTGGTCTGCTAATTGATGTTTTTACACCTTTGTTTCAACACATGGATTTCTTAACTCTTTTCGAAATGAAGCTCGCTTCATCGTTCAAACAAAACGCGTTGAAGAGAACACAGCAGGCGTCAACTGCTGTTACTGACAATAGCACCTAAGCACGGCGGTGTGTTACCTGTCTCTACATTTTTTAGATTCAAGTGTTGCGTGGCTTGCCTATGTCATCATTTCTGTTTATCACAGTTCACCACAAAAGCAAACCAGTTGATGACATTAACAGTACGCCGTGAAGCAAATTGCTGACTTACGGATTCCATCCCAAATCTTGCGGGTTGACATACAAAATCCCCGCTCTTGAGACAGTTGCTGGTGTGGCCGACTTTAAATGATATATTTCAAACAACAGACGCATGGAGTTAGTTAGCGGGATCCTTTCATTGCTTGCCAGTGTTAACATCTACACAAAATAGAGTAGCTGAATCTTTGGGTCGTTATCGGCAGCACTCTGAAGATATATGCTAAGCCTGTTCACTCTCTCAGCATACGGATTTGGAGTATCTATCAAGCCGAGAGGAAATAATTTTCTGCTCCCTGTTTTCATGAATAAAATTGAATACAACCTCAGTACTTCGTCTAAGATAGAACCTAATCCATAAAATTGAAAAAAGAATAAAAAATAGAGGTAAGCTTCGCATCAGCAAGCCAACTTTCTTTCTGCCCAAAGTAAAAAACCGCAACGATGTCGCACAGTCGTGACATAATAACCCATCATGTGAGGTAAGCTAAGCAACACTATACGCACACTCTTACAGTATAACTGTGCCAAGAAGATGATAAGTGAAAATCAATTTCACGTACCACGTTCGCTTACGCATTTTTATCTGCCTAACAAGACCACAAGCTTCAGAGGATTTAACCAGAATGGCTTGTCATGTCCCCGAAACCGTAGAAAATGTTACAAAAATTCCCGTAGAAAATGTTACAAATATATAGAAAAAATATAAAAAGAGATAATGTGTCCGTAAGGAGCTGTGGTGTAAATACAGTTCATGAAAATTGCACTATCTGCTTTACAAATCACTTCTCTTGTTTCAGAGAAGTCATTATTTACAACACGAGCTGGTCGATCAAGCGAGAACACCTTGTTGTCATCCATCACTGTGTTCAATGATTCAATCCACATCGGATCAATGTCTCCATCGAGCACAATCCACTTTGAGCCATCGTGGGTTATATTGGATTGGTCGCGCATGGTACTGGAGAACAAACCTGCATGCACATTGAACATAAATAGCAGCGTGTTTAATAAACCGCTTAGGTGCGTCGTCACCTAACAGAAAGTGTGGAAAACACAGTTTATAAAATAAAACCAATTATCCGAAGCTTTGGTTTTAACAGAGCGGTATGCTGAAGATCCATGGAACAGTCAAACTTTAGTGATTAAGATCACACTTTCTGCAATTTGTGATTAAGATCATACTTTTAGGGATCATTTCTATAGTATGTATCTTGAAAACGTCATCCAACGATGACAGCACCTAAAGTGTGGCAAACACAGTTTATAAAATAAAACCAATTGTCCGAATCTTTGGTTTCAACAGAGCGGTATGTTGAAGATCCATAGAACAGTCAAACTTTGATCAACTTATGTGCATTTCTAGGCAACCTTTTGCGTTACTTGTTGCTCGGCAATGATTTGCACTTCATGGTCCCACTACGACTACACAGCATTGCGCGGGGCCCGTCAGTGCTGTTACGACGGACCAGAGATTCGCACTCGAGCCGAAACAAATTTAGTTCTACAATAGTGCCATTCAACCGGGTATAAGGTACAACAATTTGCGTGCCGGGTCATTCATTTTGCATAACACAGCAAATTGGTCAACCAAGATAACACTAGAACAACCCGACTAACGGCCTGAACTTATGATTTTTGGGATAAAATATGGATCAGCGTTTCCATGCATGATTTTTTGTGAATCAGTGTTTCCGTGTATATTTATGGATCAATTTTTTCCGCTCAACATGGGGCGCGGAAATATTTTTTTTGGATAGATAATAATTTAAAATGAATGTTTGGTGACCCGTCTAGTCATTTTTGAAGGGGAAGATCTTCCTTTCATATGTGGTGCAAGTCACGTGCGATTTTTTTGAAACAGTTGGGCATGCGACAAAAAAGTTTGAGAAGCACTGTAGTTGATGGGTTATGCAAGGCTTTTGGAAAATGGTCGAAACGGGTACTGCGGCAAAAAGTTTTAAGAACACTGCTCAAGAAAACAGTGCTTGAGTGACTTGAGTCACACTGCAAATATGGGATAGAACAGAAAAAACTGCCCATAGACAAACCTGTCTATTACTCGAGCCACATTTTTTCCAAAAGACTCGACTCAACTGACATTTTTCAAGTCACAAAGTTTTGACTAGTAATTTGAGTCGAGCCGTTTTCACAAAGTCCCCAAACACCTGTTGAAACAAGCAGTTGATCTAACCCTAAAGCGAAAACAATAAAAAACGGAAAAAATAACATCCTTGTCAAATTTGTTGACTCAGCATTGACTCGAAGTTGAAACCAGTGACTTGAAGTGACTCAACAGTTTTCGTAACTCGACTCTGTATCCTCTTGACCAAGTCATGAATCGACTCTGACGCCTCTTGAAAAAATGTTAGATGACTCCGTCTCGAATTTCTTGTGATACGACAAATGTGGCTTGGCAACATCACTGCTAGAAAGCCGGAAATTGAACTCCTTTTGACACCTACTGGTTGGGTGGTGCACGTCTCTAATAAATAAATATTTCTGGGAAAATACATACCAGCAATGCCTCTAAAACAGGGGTTCCCAACCTGGGGTACATTTGCCCAACTGAAGGGGTACATTTATTGCACAGCCGCAATATTAACCTTGAGACACAAATATGGAGGGTACCTTTATAGTTCGAAAAATACGAAAGATCTAATAAAAATTCAGTGGATTTTTTTTATTTTACTCAGCTTTTTTGTCATAAGATATTTTAGGGGTAGATGCCCATCTGTCGAAATGCTGAAGGGGTACATGGTCAGAGAAAGATTGGGGACCCTTGCTCTAAAAGCTTTTCCCTTCACCCGGCAAGGCCCCACTTGATGACTGTTATGATTCACATTGATTGAAGTTAAAGTTAACTCGAACAAACATAGTGACAATGTAGCATCGACAAACCATCCTTCCACTCTCTAGTAGCCGGATGAATGAAACCGAAAAGTTCGTCGGTGGTGAGTGCTTTGGGGTTGAGATCATTCCAAACGGGACGGAGGACAGCAGTTTTGTGCGTCTCATGAAGTGTCTTCAATATCATAGACTTTCCAGTTCCAGCATTGCCAATGACAAAAACAGAGTGCCTAACCGCCAAAAGCTCTTCCAGCTGCACAACCTGCAAAGAAACCATCGTCATCCAAAACAACCGACGTTGAAGATTTATGTGTATGTTGCAGGATATTCATAATTTCTTCATGTTAATTATATCATACAGCATTTGCGTGTTTCTAGTTGAGATCTAGTACCGTTTGATGTGTGTGGAAAAATGTTATTTCTGGACAACTAAAACAAAGCAAACAACAGATGTTGGAAAATCGTACTTTAAGCACAAAGTTTTCTTCTGGCTGCAGCTTCAGCTTAATCATGGTCGCTTTGATAGATTTTTCAAAGTCTTCGTCTCGTTTTCGTGGTACATCCAGAGATGGGAACAGGTCACCTGCGATAAAATTTTAGTCTTTTTAGGCTCACCACAGCAAGCATCTGAACAATATAGGAATATAATTTTTACTGATCAACCTACAAATCATTCACAAATATGTTTCATTTCAATTCATCATAAAAACGTACCAATCAACCCCATGAAAACAGGCACGTCTTCCGTCACGATTTTTGGGAGGTTGAAGTCGCGAAGTGCTCGCATCAGAACTTCCTCCTCGGGTCGCTGACGATCTGCTCTTCGCAAGGCACCGGCCACCACCAACACACTTTTTACTGCTCGAAGACCCCAGTCATAATGGTACTGGGTTATAAAAAGTTGCAATTTAGTCCTAACTCCAAACTAGGCAAACGTTTGGGTTATTTCAGTAAATTTTCCAAGTATTGCTGGAGGTCTTGATAACAGTCATTCAGCGATTTTCACCATTTGTAGGCAACGTTTTGATGAAATAGCTGTAAACTGAGCTTTTAACATCAGTCTTGATGTATGATTGAACTACCTGCTTAGAGTAGCAACTCACCTGCTTCGAGCATAGCTCTTTACACAGGTTGTAGAGAGTAATGAATTTCCTCGCCAACAGTTTTGCTTCGGTAAATCCCTCGGACACCAGCATGTTTTCACATATCATCGCCGTGTCAGGCACCACCATCGCGCAAGGTCTAAGACGAAGAAGTTTAGGCTGAGTAAGTGGCGTTAATTCAACGGTCGCAGATCCTCAATCAGGTGTCGAAAAAGTAGAAATAGCAGCTGATAAAACATATGTTACCTGAAAAGAGCTTTGAGATTTTCTGGGAGTTCTGTTCTTCCAGCGTAGCCGGGGTTCATCGTGATGAAAATTCCCACGCTCGGAACCAGACGTATGTTGTCGCCGAGGAACATAAAGCGTTCTTTTTTCGATTTTAGAGCGTCTTGAATCATTTTCACCTATAAATAATTTCTAAGCTCGATCTTTACTGTGCAGCGACTGAGAACTACGTGCTGTTTACTAAACAGCAACAGTTATTTCTGACGCCAGGCTTGTCCACGAGATGGGACTTCAAATTTGTCTCATATCCCATCGCTACTAATTTTAAGTCATTTACCACCATTTTTACAGTGTATGCTAACAAAACAGTAATTATTAGACGTAGAGCTTCAGTGCCATGGCGGAGTGATGTAAGGCCAGCGAAAGTAAAGTTGTTGAGCCTCTTTTACATTGGCAACTACAAAAAGGTCACCCACTTTTGATTGGTCTCAATAAGTCGAAGTTTGGGGTGTTTTATCCACTGTTTTCTATAGACTACCTAGACATTAGACATGTACATGATATAATGGACTCTGTATCACTGGTTTTGTGGAAACCCCATGGGTTGGGATAGTCACAAGTTCCCATGGCATAGGACAGAAAAACCTCCCATGCGCAAACCTGTCTATAGTTTCTTAACAAAGTTCTAGTCTAGATGCGAAGAACTGATGTGAAAATTGTGCGTTACGGATTGATCAGGACGCATTGTCGCGCATTTACCGCGTATTAAAATCCATATAGATCTTGGGCTATTGTAAAAACGCCGTTTGTCAACATGTTTCGTTGAAAATAACCAGTGCTAAGGTTTGATTATGTACCTGAACTGCAACCACCGACAACACTTCAACCGCTATCCTGTTGAACTCGTCGAAGCATCCCCACGCTCCGGTCTGCGACAAGCCTTTGTAAATGTTGCCGATCGACTTGTAGTCCATTTGCTCTGAGCAGTTGAAAACGTATACAGGTATGCCGAGCGCCCGGCCCAGGTCTTTAGTGGTCTCCGTCTTCCCGGTCCCGGCAGGACCAGCAGGAGCTCCACTCATAGTCAGGTTCAGCGATTGCGTGAGGGTTATGTAGCACCTTCACACACAAAAGACATCACATAACTCTTTGAAAATTGTTCTGCAAAGGGCTCTTTAATTTACATCGCTTTTGTCTAATGTATTGGCGTTTGTTGTGCTCACGTTTGAAAGGCGTATGTTGTCTAGATAAAAATAAACTACGTCATATTCAAATATTGCTGCTTCACTCGGAATGGCGATCTTATTCATAAATCAAAATTTTGGATTCCGCGAAGAAATGGTCAACACCATGTACAAATGACGAAAAAAATTCATCCAATTGCTTAGCAATTGTTTTTCAAAATTTTTGATAAATCTAAAGTTCAGGAACCTGAATTCTTACTCAGAAGAACTTGTTATCATTCAGCACAATTGGACTACACGTCTGAGAAGGGTTAAGCACATTAACTCACCTGTCAGTTAGCGGAGTGATCACCAAACGGGGTGTATTTCCAAGGTACTCGTACTCATATTTAAACTGCGCGTTGCAGATATTCGCAAAGCAGTGTGATTCGTCATCATCCCAACGATGGCGTAACTGGGAAAGCCAAGTAAAAGCTTGTGATGACGTTACTTTCTCGTTGATCAACTTGCCCACCACATCGCGACTGTGGACATCGATTGTGCAAATGGTCATGATTTTTTGCCTGAAAAGTAAAAAACAATCCTTTGAGAAATACTTTGGAAACTTTGGATGAAACACATACTGTCAAGTTTTTTGCGTTTTGGTTGTTAGTCTCCACACAGGTGAAGAGTTTGAATGAATCAACAAATTTTTAATAGGCAATCGAATTCATGTAGCACTACGCATCGTCAGTCCTATAACCTTTGCGTAGTGTTACATGAAATCGATTTCCTAGTAAAAATGTGCTGATTGATTCGAACTCTTCACCAGTGAGGAGACTAGTTACTTGAATACAGGCATGTGCAAGTTTGAAACAACACAAAAAGATGAAAGCAAAGCCCATTCGCCTGATTCCTCAAAAGCTTATCGCAAACTTAGAGCTTAAAACGGTGCGTTTTGGTTTCAATTGATATATGATTATCCGTCAAATGACTGCAGTGGTTCGAAAGTTAATCTTGCAAGTCGTTTCTGGTACAAAAGCTGTTCTTTCTAGATAACACAATAAGACTTCGATAAATTTTCCGGTACTTGCAAAAGAACCTACGCCTGATCATAGGAATGCTCTTGCACATGTAAACAGAAACTATCCATGAACCTGTCAAGTGGATGCAGATCTCCCAGAAGGTGGTTGATGAGCGCATTTAATTGATTGACTTGCTTCTTGTTGTAATCTTTCATAGCATTTTCAAAGCCTTCTTCAAGCTTTTCAAACGCAATTCCGACCTGCAGAATAGTTTGAAAATCATGTTCCGTTTGCGGTTTTGTCTTAAACGTATGTAACATTTTCTTCTGTATAGCAACAGCTCGATCGCTACAAAACGGTCTCAAGCTTTGGACACCAACAACAAACAAACAGACTCAGCTGCAAATTGAGCGCCGATAAATTTTCAATTTGTGCAATATTGTCTAGATGGGAGCAATCAACTGAAAGAAATGTAAACCAAAAAATCTTTAACTGATCACGTACAATTTTCATCAGTCAAAACTGATCAGACTTAACAAAAATAAAACATTTTGTATATTACTGATTCCGGCTTTGATGGTAACAATAATTTTGGTCAAGGGCTGGGAGACAAATGTCTAGTTTTGGCTTTGTTTGGAATGGTTGAGAACAGGAACAGCGCAAAGCCAGCCAAAATCGAAGAATGTCAGAGCAGCTATCACAATGTACGTTCGTTTTGGGAACAAGTTCATGGCACCTTGAAATCAAGAGTTACAGTAAATCTCACCACATTGCTCAAAACAGAAACTGTAAACAATTAATGGCAAACTTTCAAAGCCCTTACGTCTGTCGTCCACCAAATCTGAGAGCCAGTGAGAGCAACCTGAGCCGGGAAGTCAAACAACCACAGATCTCGTGCTTTCTCCTCGTACGCAACAACTGCATCTTGTATTTGACTTTTCACAGTGCTGCGCTGCGTGTCTTCCAGACGATTCAGCCAAACTTCCACCTGCAACATATTTACGTTCTTACATACTGTACAAGAGTAATATTAAAGCAAAAAGCACCACTGCATACAAATTGAAAAAGAGTTATGGCGGGACAGAGCTAGACGTAGCCGTGGTAATATTTTTAGCAAAAAAATTATAGCAGTTAATCGCTATAGCATTGCAACTATATGTTTGTCTGTTGCTTTTTTTCAACTCCGATCGCAATAACCTTGATTCAATTATGTTGCCAAGAGTAACTGCATGTGACACTAACTGCTCATGTAGTTTGAGCGCGTTTTTGAGCAACGATAGTTTCACAGGCCATCAAATTGATAAGCCGTTATTATGGCTGTAGGGTCCTGAGTCGGGTACTCCGATTACTTTCATCTGGTATTGGTAATACGCACTGACTTCAGTAAGTAAAAGAAAATAACTGCAACTGTTTCTCCAATTTGTGATTCCGATCAATCCAATGTTCGACAATATCTATATTTAATAATGGCGATGTGATTTTTTTCCTCCATAGAGTTACATTTATTTCTAAATGCTGAGTAACGCCATCATTAAGCCTGAACCAATAAAAACACTCAGTACTCTCTTTGCAAACAAAAAGCCTTCATCACATAATTACGTCACCTGATCAACCAAGTTGCATGACTTATCGAAATCCACGTATTCCTTCTCTTTGCTGTACATCCCCACCGCCAGCTTGGTCGGCTCACTGTTTTCGTCCATTTCGAACTTGAGGTCGTTGATGTTATCAAACAACTTGCGTAAATGCCTTGTAACCTTAAGAGAAATCAATCTGTCTTAGTAGAATGGATGCGGTAAAACGTTTCTCTTTCATTGTAAAACCGTTTAATGCCAAAATTTATCACTTTAGAGCTGCTGAATGCGCATCTATGGGTTCACAAACGGAAAATACTTTCTTTTGCTTACTTTACTGGGTTGTGTGCCCTTCGACAAAATGTCGAGCAGATCAGCAGCGGAAACGAAGTAGAAACGAGGAAACATTAGTCGCTTTTTTTCCAGATACTCGGCAAGGGATTTTTCGCAAATTGACAGCCTGGAAAAATAAACATTCAGTAATTTTTCGGAAGTGGTATCCGCAGGGTTGTCGACTAAATTGCGTGGAATTCCATTCGTTATACACATTGCAGAATCTTGTGACGTGCCTGTGTGAAGTCTTGTGGAAATCAAAGGTTCAAGCAAATGTAAATCGCAACATATGACTTGAATTTTGTTTCTGTTTGAAAATCAACATTTGTTGATGAACGTTACGTGCAACCGGTCATTTGTGATGGCGCTCTCGTGGTTTTAATATCCAAAAACGTGTAGCAAGATTAAAGACCAAATTTCCGTTGAAGAGAACTGAGATTGGAGATGGAAGTTACAAGCTCAGTGATACTAAAACTAGAACTGATGTAGCTTATTATGCGAACCACAAGCAAATGAAAACAAAAAGGATGTGTACTGGAAAAGGTCAGGTAAAACAGAACTTTCCTTTTCTACCTTAGGTAGAAGTTCGTAAAACATCGGCAAATCGACATTTTCCAAAACACGTTCAGTCAAAATTCCATTTCTATATCAAAACTTGAGTTAAAACTATGGTGGGTCACATAAAATCCAACTTACCTCTCCTGAAGTCCTTCCAATCTTTGGTAAAGCCCTGGACGGTTTGTCGATTCAACCACATTTCCTATTCTTTCCGACTCCTGCATAAGCTCTTTTAAATCCTTGTCAATGGTTTCAAATCGCTTTGTGTCCTCAGGCAATTGCTCGCTGATATCCTGCAAATAAGGCGTTAGCTTTAAACTTCTAAGGATATTAGTAGCAATGAGAAGCAAAGTCAGGCAGTTCTATCTGATATCAACCAGCGATGCCGCAAAGCATAAGTCTCACTTTTACTGCTGCACCGTGCGGTCAAAAGTTAGTAATAGTTGGAGGATCACTCTTTCGAAAACTGTTCGTTGTATCGGCAGTACTGACAAAACTAACATATTACCAAACTTTGATTGCGTACCTTAGATCCAATGAATATGCTTTCCAAATGCGCCCAGGTCCGCTGTACTTCCAACCACGCTTGAATAACGGTGTCTGCTGTTGAAAGCTTTTGCTGCCATGACGTCACTTCTTCTCGGAAATATTCAACGAACTTTGACATGAGCATGTTTTGCAACTGGACCTAAATTTTGGCGAAACAAAGTATGTAAATATTTTTTGCAATTTTGTATTTTTCTAGGTCTGCGGTTGAACTTGCAATTCGGATCTTGAAAAATATTATTGGTTCAATGAGATTCTGTCGCCTTATCTGATCGCACACCGTCTTAACGATATAAAACTGATCTTTTATGATGCCGATGTTTAAGAATTGTTTTCATTAAAATGGCTCCAGTCTGTGCCTACAGCTCTACTGAAACTTTGGACAATTAGGCATAAGGTACCCAACCTTTAAATAACTGCGGACAAGCATAAGTATAAACAAGCCTATAATTCAGCGTAAACTCGGGCCGCGAGCACTACCACCCAACAGTTATGATGGGATTCAAATGAAGAGCATATGAACATTACGGGTAAAATCTGCACTTTATCATCATCAATTATTTTACTTGGGAAAAGGTCCAGTGGTAGCTCACTAGTAGTTTGAAGACACTGGGTCACATAAGGGAACAGGATAATATATGGTGGCCCTTACGCGCCACCAGCAAAAAGTTTCAGTACTAAAATTGTTTATTGAAAAAATTGAATGGGATTCAAAAAAGGCTTCTCCAGCTTTTCACCTGGAAATCTGAAAAATATCTTGCGAGATGTTCTCTTAAAAACTCCCTGAAAACTATATTCATGCGCAAATAGTTGTGAAAATGTTTTGATTAAAACAATTTTATAAAAAAAGCATTTACAAAAATTCGTGATTTCAAAAGCATTTATATTTGAAGACAAAGTGAAGCACGTTAGAAACACATACGATTTTGTTTTTCATGCCATGGTTCACTCGCGCCTATTACGCTAACGTTCTTCAAGGTAAAATGCTTAATTTTGTAAAAGACAAATACGTACCTTCATAAATTTCAACAGTGTGTTTGAACTCACAAGACATAGATTCGATTTTGCCTTCTCCACGAAGAGCACCTCCCCTATGTTGGCGGGAGCTACTCACGTGGGCCTTCCATGTCGCATAGTTTGATAAAAGGTCATGGTCGTCGGAAGAGAGGAAGGGGGACTTGCCCCCCATGAATATTGACATATGACATTTTCCTATTAAATTTTTAGCAAAAAAGGTTGTTTTCTTAGCTTCGAGTAGGTAAAATGAAGTTTCACCACTTTTGACCCCTAGAAAAATTTAAAATATTTTTGGCTACCCCTGGAAAAATCCACTATTGCCTCCCCTGGAAAAAATCCTTCCGATGCCCATTGAAGAGGTCCGACCAAAAGTAGTTTTAACCCTTGTCAGCTTGGCAGCACAGACAGGAAGGTTAAGCTATGGGCGTTTGACAAATGAGTACAGTTCAGTGAAACACTGATTAGTGCTCATATTGCTTAAGCGTTTGTTTTATTCAAAAAGCAGCAAAGGCAATGTTTGTACGGCAACACTAGAATTGCTGAACTACTAAAAGGAAAATGAAATGTTTTTGTGAAAGTGCTTCGCTTTTTCAAAAATAAAAAGGTCTTACTTTAATTTTTGTGTGGGAATCATTCGTTCTCTCTGTTTTTTATAACAGAAGTTTTGATTACAAAATTTTTTCGCACATGTATTTTGAAGTGCGTTCAAGAATAGTTTTTGGAATAAAGTGAGTAAATAACATTTTGTTTGAATCATTGCCAGTTTTTTGATAAAGATATCAAAATATTTAGACGTACCGCTCAGGGGACACTATAGCAATTTCCCTTGAAAACGATTCAGACTCTGCTGTGCTCTGTGCATCTGCAACTCTCATTAAAAATCTATGAGTTGTTGTTCCAGTGAAACCGAATAACATGGAGCAAAAAAGGGTAAAATGCGCCATATCAGTCCAAACATATCTCACCTGGTTATCTTCCAGCGTTTCGATGAGTTCCTCATCGGAGACAAGCATAGCAATGCCTGTCGAATGGTGGCGCTCAAACTGAAACTCGACAGTCGACCACGTGGCGCGCATTTCTTGCAAGACTTTTTCGATTCCCATTTCCTTTTTCGCTTTGTCCACAATGTTTTTCACCTGCAAACCCATTTCTTGCATTTATAAAAATTTAAAACGCACTTGGCAAAAACTCACGTCTAATATATGCTTAGCATGTATGCAAAGCAAAAAACGCGCTTGAGCACTATGCAGAACGCTGTTCTTCAGGGCCCGAAATTTCTGAAGTCATATATGGTTGAGTAGCATACCAGAGTAGCCATGTTAGGTTTGTTAGATTGCTCCACCAAAACAACCTTGTGCCAGAAGCAGAAGGTATTACTAACAAACGACATAAGTGCATGTCATGTACAGTTGCGCACGCAGAAAATTTTCATTGGGATGTTTTCATTCAGTGGAATATGGTGGTCATTTGCATTTGGTGTGCGGTGTTTGTGAAGTCACAATTTAACGTCATATTCATGTTTTTAAACCAACGTTTTGGCGAAGTTTATTGACATAATATGTATATTCTTCTACACGCACTCCCGTATTTTATGTGTCATTGCACTGAATATAAACTATCAGCGCTCCAAGTTAGGATATCGGAGGAAAATACACTCAACGCTACGACACAGCAGTTCATAATTGCAAAAATATCAGGGTGCGTGTTAAAACAGGGGAGTAAAACACACTGATCACTACGTCAGAGCACTTTACAACTGCAAAATGAGGCTGCGCTAATGTCTTGTTGAATACGAGTAGTCGAGCATAGAAAGTGTGCGGCTCGACAGGCTGGAGCACACCCCTGTTTGCAAGATCGAATCTTGCTAAACTACACAAGAATTGAGAATGTGCATCAAGTAAATAAGAAAATGTTCGATTTTTTATTATGTATAGAAGTCCAGCAAACTTTTAGTTTTCCTTTTTCCCTGCTGAGACATTATCATACGACTGAATGCTTCTGTTACAACTACTGTTTTTGAGCTCGTAAGCTACAGAAATTGGCAATGTGGCCAGTGCGTTCAGCGCTTGCGTAGTGGACGAAAGGTCTGCAAAAAGTGGTGATGGTTTCTGGATGTAGACAATAACCCCGATTCCTACCAAAACCTAATTATTACTTTCCGGCCCATTTACAATGTTCCTTGAAATTTGCATGCAAATACATTCCGTGGTATTTGCGTTAAGTCGACAAATTAACTAGCAAAATGTATGCGAAAACAATTAATCTCCCATGAGCAGGGAATAAAGCTTTTGTAAAATATCAAGTTCAAGGGGGGGGGGGTAACCCCAACCACCCCTTGCGTACGCCCTTGGTCATGTAGCCCCGATAACTGCACTAACCTCATGGAGAAAGGGCACAGTGTTGCAGGTGTCCAGGCCTGAACACAATTCACGGGAGGGCTTTGGTGGGCTTAGCTCCCCCAAATAAAGCTCCAAGCCCCCCAAATTGAAGCATGAAACGCTATAAACCAGTGGAATTTTGTAAATTTTTAGAATGTCAACCCCCCGCACAAACGCAAAGACCCCCACAGAGCACCAAGCCCCCCTATTGAAACTTTGCGGCGACGGTTCTGCCAGAACATCGAGCTATTGCCAAAAAATAAAACTATCTGAAGTAAAAATCCCACCTTCTCGGAATCAGCACCGCTGTGAACACATAATAAAGAAGCAGAACCAAATGTACGGAAACCAGCAGTTTCAACTGACTAAACAAGCACATTGGTCGAACCTCGGTCATGCCACCAGTGTGTGTCGTGAGTGCGTGCGTTGATTCGAACGCACCCAAACGTGTTTGTTTTGCAAGGTTATCATAAACTGTGCTAATAACTAAACGTGCAAGATTTTCAATTTGCTCACTACCATCAAACCCAAGTTTGGTACCAAAAACCTTTGGTTATGCAAAAAAACAAAGGATTTGCCCTATAAAGCACCTTGTTTTGATCAGAAAAAGGATCATTTATCAACGATTTTCAGTAGTTAGCTTGCTGCGCTTGTTTCGATAAGAGGAAAAGTGAAAGACTGAAGCGCGGCTTTGCCCGAGATTACTTTGAGTTCTGGCAAAATTTAAATAATTAAAACCACGTAACGCCTGAACCAAAATATAAACATCTCCAGAGTTGTACCATGAGTAATTGTGTACTGACAAAGCGTTACTGTAACAGGACATCACATTCACTGACTGTGAATTTATAGCTCGTACATACCTTCTGCAACTGATAAAACCTAGATTTTTCTACCCGTGACAAATTTACAGTTTATAGTTCAGATCAGGTTGCGTGAAAGAATTTTCAGGAGAAATATATGCTTGAAACATAGGGCAAACAGTTAGGGGAAGACAGATTAATTAAGCCCGCTAACCAGTATATCCTGGAGACTAGGCTGTCTATTAGCTGTACTTGATCTCTCTGTATAGCAGAGCAACCTTTGTAGCAATTGTTACCTCGTCTTCAACGCGATGAAGTTGAAGGGCAAGCAAATCAGACAAGGTTGTATCGTCGCCCATCTCGAATCTCACGCCCGTCGCAGTCATCAGCTGCTGCCAATGTCGATCTCGGATGGCAGGACTTTGCAGCTCAACCACCGCTCTCAGTGACGTTATCATGTTTTTAACCATTGAGTCCAGGCCGGTGTATGCATCCCATACCCGGCATTCTTTAAAAAAGAGTGTAATCGCAGTTGTAACTTTTGGCGTCGCAGGTTAGTTAAAACATAGACTCAGACTAGATGCAAGTGCAACAGAGACAACGCTATAAACCAGGGGTGAGGAATTATTTTTTTCCATGGGGTCACATGACAAACAGAAAATATTGTTGAGGGCCGGGCCAAAAGTTACCGTGCAGTCTGCAGAAAATGACAAAATTTAAGGATGCAAGTTAAATTTATTGAGTTACATATTGCGTCATTACGTACATGTGAAAAAAGCCCACATCATAATAAAAGCAGTGCAGCTTTAGTCCATGTATGAGGTAAAATTAGAAGATTAGGTTGATTTTGTAATTTTCAAATGACCTCACAGGTCAAGTCAGAGTCACCAAAAGACCGTATGTAGCTCGGGGTCCGTACAATTAAAATTTATAAACTTTTTTTTCTATTTTTTTACACAATGGGTGCGGTGTAAAAATGCAATACACAGCCACTTACCTTTGTCTAGCGTCCTAATGTCCTTCAAGAATCGACGCAACTCCAAGTCCATGTCATCGACATTGATCTGCCGCCAACTGGTCAATGTCCAGTCATCCACGCTGGTTCGCACCATTATGATCATGTCCCAGAGTTGCTGAATCACAGTTTTTCGTAAAGTTGTTGTTATAAAGGACTGCCGAAATAACGTTACACTTTTCGTGTGCAAGAGGGTGTACGTGTGCGGCAGTCCTTTATAACAACAACTTCTCACAAGCGCCTTACAAGACGAAAGGCACAAATTTCATTTTCCCAACTTTCTATTACGATTCCCGAGCGATTTTTATGAATGTCCCATGGTAAATTCGTCAAAAAGAATTAAAGCAGACTGAAACCAGTTGAATCAGACCAATCCCGCACCTTCAAGAGCCTCAGCTCCTTCCTGCAAGCGCGAAGCTGTTTGTAATCCGGCATGTTGACTTCAAATAGATCAGCGGAAGTCTGAACAAAAATGGGATGTTCAAACAGAAATTCAAAAAGAAATGTTCAAATTCGCTGAAAACTGAAAAATCGGCTCTACACGCACGGGCTAGTGCTCAGTGAGCCAGATGAAAGTATCCAAATTCAATTAATGTGAAGGGTAAACAGAACACCTGCCTGTACGACAAACGCAGTGATGACGCCTTTGCGCGTAATCCTCTGACTGCACACAAGGAACTCAAATGCTTTTCGTCGAAGCACATTATTTCAGGTTACAAAACACCAGCAAGCAAAGTTTCAGCTATTGTGCGATATTTCAGTTAGGTGAAATTCGCAAGCTGTAGCTAAATAACACGCTACCACATCAAATCACTGACAGAGCAAATACTCGAAGCCTTACTAGGTCGTGAGTGCTTGTTTCTAACATCAGAATTTTTTTTAAATTCCAACTTTTTAGATCACTATTATCTATAGTTTTGTGACATGAAGAGATTACGTTCGTCAAACATAAACGTGTTTGAAACCAAAAGGCCGTGGAAGACAAACAATGAATTCAACGTACTTCTGCAAATACCGACCCGCAAGCATTGTGGCCATTATACAAATTTTCATTCAGATTTAAAATCAAACCTGCAAGGCTTGCATTTCACTTTCCATGCTGCGCGTTTCTTGTTCAATTTGATCCAATGTGACGTACGGCTTTTCTGAGGTGTAGAGAAATGGAGCCGATCTGCAAATATTTGAAGCAACATTGCATAGCTCATATTACAATAAAAATTGAAAGCCTGTTACGAAACAAAGTAAGCGTGAATAAACGCAATGTTTACATAATATTACAGAAAACCAGGGGGAAGGATTTACTTCATCACGCATTTACTGATGAAGACAATGTGATGTTAAAATGTCCGCCAAGCTCACCTGATCTGACACCTTGTAATTTTTTGTTTGTGGTTATGTGAAAGGACAGAGCCATGCCTCTACTCTTCTTGAAAGCTTAGAAGCACTTTAAGCAGAGAATTGCTGCTGCGCGGAGTCTGTTGCCGGAGACATGCTGCAGCGTGTTGGGAAGGAGCTAGAGTCTAGCAGTGCTATTCAACCGGGTATACTGTATACCTAAGTGTATACCATATCTAAACCAGGGTATACAACTGAAAAATGGTATACGAAGGGTATACATATGGGGCGCCGTTTGTAAAAATATTATATCTGACAGATTTAGCACAAAAACTGCTATCTCTGGCAGAGATAACATCTTTGCATGCAGAGATAGCTATCTCTGCCAGAGATAGCAGTTTTTGTGCTAAATCTGTCAGATATAATATTTTTACAAACGGCGCCCCATATATACAGCTTAGGGCTGTGATACACAGGAACGTACTACCGGCTTATACGCATTGTTGCGTATGCCTACTATCACAGTGGTGTTCTGGGTCCTATTGTTGCATCAGTAATGCGCATATT
>Ga0210059_1004524_pt1 | contig 22453 bp, 11 predicted proteins | sample Ectturendosymbi2_FD_188042 | JGI IMG/M metagenome (GOLD analysis project Ga0210059, IMG submission 188042) | Ecteinascidia turbinata endosymbiont from Florida, USA - Sample 2 (SPAdes) (version 2) | ecosystem: Host-associated > Tunicates > Ascidians > Unclassified | place: Key West, Florida...
TGGTGATACAACGTCTGCCTGAAGAAAAATTTTTTGTCAGCCCAAGCGCTTTGTCTGTCACGCGCAGGGGCGTAACGAGGGTGGGCAAGGGGGGCACCATTCCCCGGGCGCTGAATCACTCTGGGGGGCGACGAATGACTGCGAGAGGAACCGAAAAGTCCCAACAATGTTACAATTACTTTTTTCAATAGAGTAGAGTTGCTTCCGAAAGACCTCAAGTTCGAATATTGAGGGGCCAAATTTGCTTTTTGCCCCGGGCGCCGTTTAACCTCGTTACGCCCCTGGTCACGCGAGCTTGAGATTATAACCTCTGCAGGCCAAACCCTGGATAGCTTTCCAAGAAATGCTAAACAAGATGAGAACTTGTGAACTTTTCCGTAAAATATAAAAAAAACAACAGCTTGGTATGATCGCGACAGTGCTGCATGTAGTATTTGCAGTGACGTACGCAGAAAATTTCCGAGGGGGGGCAAGTTTCGTCACAATCGTGTGACGTCGAAAATCAACTTTGAGGGAAGTGCCGAAGGCACGACCATCCTAGGGGTCCGGGGGCATGCCCCCGGGAAAATTTTGCAAAATTTCACCAAAAAATACGCATTTTTGTGCATTCTGGAAGCAAGTTTTGGACAATACTGTTTTTGCATTTTTTTATTTTTAGGGTCTGAGGGGGTGACCATGGCACAGTGGCCTCCCCCCTCCGTACGCTAGTGAGTATTTGTTTAAAGATTTTACAGTTTTGAATCAGTTGTTCAAGAAATTACGAGTTCAAATTAAAGGTTCGTATCCACTAACAGCCGGCAAATGACTGGTCAACACTTTCATTATTTTTTTCAAATGTATGAAAGTGTCATGCACCGGTAAATCGAGGAAGCATTTATGAAACATTTGTCAATAAAACGAACGAAATAATACAATATCTTCTATAAGCTCTTAAGCACATACTTTTTTTTCACAAACGCAAATAATTGCATTGTGCTGCATTTTGTGGTTCAACCTTACGCACCACCTTTTGCTTGGGATTTTTTTCATTGCGGCTTAAATAGCGCTACAATCGTGTCTTGGCCATATTTTAATCGTAAAGAAACAAGACAAAAGGCGTTTGGTTGTCTTTTTCTTCAACGAAACTTCACTGCACTGCCATACGGCTTAACTTCCATTTAGACACCGATGCGGGAAACCGCACTTTGACCTCAGCAACGTGTTTGCGATAACATGCAAAAGACCAAAGTTCTGGAAAGTTGAAGGTGCGGCTTGCTTCTCGAAAGGTGTTGAAAACAGTTCAAGTGTTTTAGCAACGAACTTCATTTTTGGTTGCCATGCGTTGTTTGACGTTTGACATAGAACAGTGCTTATTAACCGGGAGACACGCCACTCCCAGGGAGGCGTCAATAAATTTCCAGGGGGGCGCGAGGCTTTACGCGCTCTACAACATGAGAAGTTTTTGAACGGGGAAGTTTTCCGCAATTTACTTATTTAATGTCAAGGAGGGCTTGAAACAAAGAACACTTACTTAGGGGAGGCATGGTAGAAAAACGTTTAAGAACCACTGATATAAAATGTGACATCACGTGGTTTGTACCTGAGAAGAATGATCTGCAATGAACGACTGCGTAAGCAGAGACAGCACGCACAAAAGCAATGCTTTCTTTGATCAAAATTACAATGCCGCGCCGGCATTTTTACACTTGCGTTTTCTTCAAAAACTTGAAAGATGCAAACTTGGTTTCAAGAGAGAACCTAGAGCAGGGTTCGGGAACCTTTTTGCCTAAAGGAGCCATGAAACATACATATTTTTAATTGTATTTCCGTGAGAGCCATATAATATTTTTCAATACTTAATGCAAGTAACTTACTAACTAACGTGTGCATTTTCAAGCAAAATCAACAATTTTAAACAATGTTAAATGTCTGAATTTTCTCTTTGATAGCATGCTTCTTACTGCTTGCGACTTCTAGTCCTGCATGGTGTTGCTGATGGCTTTGTAGTCTGGTACATGGAAAATTACAGAAAAAGTTTCATTCGTAACAATCGTGTTAAGAAAATATCAAGCGAGCCAAATGCCGTCTTCTAAAGAGCCACATCTGACTCGCGAGACAGAGGTTCCCGACCCCTGACCTAGAGTCTAGGTTCTAGACCATATAAGTCTAAGTTAAAAATGTTGTGGAATGTGGAGGTTCTCTTCCTTCACGTGTACAATTCTGTGCAGAATTGCAACGGAACTCTTTAGTTTCGCCCCAATATGGTTGGTCCAGTGTCGCCACCTTGTGCTCTGCCATATTGCAATCAGGGGTCGGCAACCCCTAGCACGGATTCCGCAAGTAGCACGCAACTAACTATACATGGCAGGTGGCACGCCTATTTCAGAGCTAATTTTTGAAAAATGTTTCAGAGCTAATTTTCGAAAAATGTTTTGCACGCTAAGTGATTAACATTGCGTTCGAAAGGTATTAACACCCTGCATTAAAATTAAAACTCAAACACCAAACAGAAGGGAGATCCCTTAGCTAAATACGATCCTATATCCTGAAACATCAACAACATAAGAAGATTTTTTCAACACAAGCGAAATTTGCGCACTGTTGTTTTTCTCCTGATTTACTGGAACAGTCACTTGCTGTCTCTAATTTTGAAGTGAAAAGAAAGAAGTTGCTGCGAGAACGATCCCGGTGATGTATCATGCCATTGGAAGCATACAAATCAGTTTGGTTTTATAGTTTAGGAACGAATGTAATCCCATGAAACTAAAATTTCTTTCCAAGGTCTTCGAATCCAGCATCTTCTGCTATTTTTTCATGGCATTAAAAATCTTTTTCTCTGAAAAGTCTTATCGCCAAAATCAATTTGGAATATGTTGCCCATCATTGCCGTACGTCACAAAGAGAGGAAAATTCTCAGAAAAAGAGGTCTCGAACACTTTACACTTCTTTCAATAGATAAAAGTACACGTGAGAGCGTAAACATAGCTATCCAGTCAGCATTGGTTTCAAACCTACTTTAATTACGTGTTCATAGCATGTATGACAGCAGTGACTCTTGATAGTCCATGAGCAGTAAAATTGTTTCATCAAATGCCAAAGTTACAAAATTTTAAGGGTAACGTGTTTAAAATAGATTTTTTAACGTTTTGAACAACCTGAAATTTCAAATCTCGATGTATCCACCAAGCTGAATGTTTTGCCCTTGTTTGCCGGTGCAAAAGCATTCAAGTCTGCGAAACGCGTAGGAGATTATGCGTACAGCTTCTTTTTTCATTTGTATAACACTTTATAAGTTTCTCCAGATCTCCAGATAATTTTATTAAACTTACACGGAATTACAAGATAAAACATTTAACCATAACTGGCGGTATGACTGGGGAACAATAACGTTGCATTACTTTACCTACGAAGCTACTGTATTGTACAGCAACTTCCCTGGTAGTTCATTAGAACAAGCCTTCCAACCATTAAAACTAAGCATTCTTGCTATGTTCTCATAATAATTGGCAGAGATTGGTGAAAATAGATGGAGAAATGTTTGATACATAACATTTTGTTATCTGAATTGGCACCTACAGGAACTCAAAAAGATTAGTGTCCCGTAACTACTACACCCTTGAACCAGGAAACTTGTTTTTGATACCGGAAGACCCTTTGCATGGTATTGTATATCTTTTCATTACAGTGATATCGTCGTTTGTTCACCAGCTAAGTAGGCTCGATTAGTTGTATGCTGGTGGTCCTTACGTTATATCTAATACTTTTGTTATATGAGTGGCAATTATTTGATGCCTGGAGGTGAAACGCAAAGTAAATTGTTATTACGGATAAAAAGACGCAACACAAAATTAAACAAACAACCGCAGTACAGACAATAGAATCAGGGAATAATGAAGTACCAAAGGATGTTCGTTATTGTAAGCATGTCACGCGTCAAAAACTTATGCTATGACATTTCTTAGATTTTGTCTACACATTTTGCGGCCCATACGTTAAGTAACCATTGCGTATCATGTACATGACAGGTAGTTTCCATGCTTACAGTGGATGCAACCAGTGACGTAATGAGGGGGGACAAGGGGGGAAATTACCCAGGCGCCGAATCACTATGGGGACGCCAAATCACTGCGGGTGGCGTCGAATGACTACCGTGGGAGCCGAAAAGTCGCAGCAATGTCACAAGCACTTTCTTCAATACAGTACATTTGCTTCCGAAAGACCTCACTTTCGAATATGGGGGCGCCAAACTTTCTTCTTGCCTCGGGCGCCAGCTAACCTGGTTACGCCCCTGGAGGCAACCCAAATCTCTATCCCAGTGGTTATCCACCACTGTTCTGAGAGCCGCATGCGGCTCCCAAGCACCCTTTGTGCGCTCTTCAAAAGTCTTTCAATAAAACCTCTAAGACTTTGTGTAACAGACTTCGTTCTGCTGTTCTGCTATAAAACAAAACGTATCAATTGACTTGTGTTTAAAGTTTTAGTGCGGCTCTCTAACAAAGTCGTAAGCCTGGATTTGGCTCCCTTCATCGAGAAGGTTGAGAACCACTGCTCATACTATTACGCAGAGGACGTGTGAAGGGACTGTGGTGCATGGAGATGCCTTTGCATCGCTATGATGCATATCTGGAGTCACTGTTGTACGCTGAACTCATGGTCTAGCAGCGACAAACTCTGGAAGCCGATTGAGACAGCGTAACATGTAGTTGTGCTCTACCTGTTGCCATTGAAGATTTATCAAAGTTTAATATAAACACATTTTTACAATTTGGCAATCTATGCAAAATCTTTCATGACTAAATTTGCTTAAATTCTGCGCGATACCTTTTTGGTATCGTCTTAAGTGACAAGCTGCAAAAATTAATTCTTGGGTTGTCTTCCCAAACGTTTCGAGTAAACAACATTAAAAATACGTTTTTTTGCCAGAAATGACGATGTTATACAATCATTGTTAAAAGTTTGTTGAAATCAGTTGCTCGTAAGGTTGACTGCTCCCTGTGTAGAAGTCTTGAGCGTTTATCTTGCACTCAGGGTTTATCTTGTATTTAGAGCAGTGGTTCGTAACCTGGGGTGAACTCCTTGAGGGTTCATGAATGTGGTTTAGGGTCTTGCAAACCAAAATATTGTCAAGAAACTCCGCTCTTTTTATCCGCCCGTTAGGGCCATTATTTAACTTGTAGCACCACAGCTGTAGTCTAGCTTGTTCATATTGCAAGTCGACTGACCTTTTTTTATTTGATTTTGGCGACAGCAATTGTCGGTAGGCCGAAGCCTGAAATTTGCTTCTTCCCGGGGCGGTTGAGGTGCTCACGCTAAGAAGCGACCAAATCTAAGCCCTCGTTGTCGAAAAAACGTTGATACAACGAAGGGGCCCCCGCAGCGGTTTGGTTGCAATGAAAGGGGTGCGCAGCGACAAAAGTTTGAGAACCCTGCTTTAGAGGCTTTTTGAAAGACCTGCACGCTTCTCCATTTGTCGAAAGCTATCAGTATTACATCGACCCAGTGTTGAATAAAGGTTGCGTAGGTAGGCCAGTTCCAGCTAGATTGATTATATTATTTTGAACTCATAAGTTTGGCAGTAATCGATGCCAAGTGCACCGCATTATTGACATTTCACACACGGGAGTCCGGAATCCCGAACAGTTTTTTTGTTTTCTAGGCTTTTCCCGTCAATCACACAACAAGAGCAAACACGCAGACCTAGTGCTCGAACTTATCACAGCTTAACTGTATTATTATATTAAACAAGACGGTGTGAACTTTCGCTGATGGTGTTCGGCACTCATTCCTCATAACGGCGCGGTGCGTTTGAGGACTGCGGCTTCTGGCAACACCTTCGTATTCCGGTTAGATCAAATAAACGCAAATTCCGGAATTCCGCTCACTGTTTGTACTGGTCTTCTGTTGCTAAATCAGATAACATTGGCGATGCCTCCGCATACTCTTCGGAATGGTTTTATTTCTGGCTGTAATTGCTTTGCTGGAGACGACGAGGCTGGATGACGAGGAACTTTCCGTTGAAAAAGCCTCATGAAACAGTGCAATTGTCCTAGTAAAGTTTTAATGTTTACAGGAAACACAAAGTTGTCAGTTCGGCGATAGACACTCGCTCTACCCTAAAGTTTAACAAGTCAAAAGGTCATTCCTTCAGGTGTTCGCCGCGGATTGTCATGTGCCACTCACCGCCCGATCGCTTCACTGCTGTTTACGGCCCAAATAAAACTGTAAGAAATGTGGACACCATAAACGTTCCTTTAATTGCATCATTGGTTTGTGTGCGCCAATTTCGAAGTCTAAAACACAACTGCCAACGCCGATGCAACCATGGGCGCAATTTGGTGGGGGACACGGGAGACGTGTCACCCCCACTTTTTTAGACGGGGGGACATAATATGCCATGTCCCCAATATTTTTCTCGTAGGATTTGTATTTGGAGAGTTTTCAAAGCTAAATGTGACGTTTGTCACGTTTTGTGTGAAGAGTTTTTCATGTTAGATGTTACACATAGCCGTGTTGATGTTGAAACGGAGTTTGGTATGGTATCGCTGATTCTGCTATTTTTAAAATTTTTGCTTCAAACATGATTTTTAGAATTTTGAAAGTTTCTAGAGACCGCAAAAAAATTGTTAAATGCCTCTCTCCGACATTTATCCAGTTTGGTTTACTGTAAGAAAGGTCACTGTCTTGATGCAAGTGTGTAATGTTAAAAAGTTACATCTTCAGGCAAACTCTGCGAAGTTTTTGAAGAAAAGCAAACAGCAGCACTATTGTGAAGACTTAGTTTCAGGATGGGCTATTTTGCAAAGGACTGCCTTCAACCAATAGTAAACAGGATTTCCATCAAAACTTTAGAGAAGTATTGACCTAGCTATATATTGTCCTATAGCTCAAAACTTAATGACCTGACTAGGACTTACAGATATCTTATACATTTAGCCTTATTTCTTGTATGTCACGACAAGGGTGACCAACAAATTCAAACGATATTTATACCCACAATGCAGCAATGTTTTCATCCAAGTGCGAAACATTTGCTTTACAGGTAGTCTACGCATGGGTGGCGAAACTATTTTCAAAGTGAGGGGCATAGGTGCACGTCAAAAAAACTAGAAAATTTTTGTGATTTGAATAGGCGACTTTGACATCACAAGCACTGTAATATGACGTCATTAACTTTTGTCAGCATGTTTAATCAATTTCATTCAAAATTTGATAAGCCCTCAAAGACCTCTATCTACACAACACCCCATCTATCATATACTACACTGACTTGAGCACATAAATGTAACTAGTTGTTCTTAGTTTTACACAAAAACAATTTACTTTAACAATGGGCCCAATACGAATTGTGTTACTTAAACTTATTTAGGCAAAATTCGAAATTTAAAAGTGGGATTGTCTGGCCCTCCCATAAAAAAAGTGGGGGAGCCTAGACGCATGCGGCCCCCCAGGTTCCGCCGCCTATGAGCCTATGTAACACCTAGTTTTGCTGGATATTCTTTTCGTGATGTTTCAGGTGAAACGTGGTACTATTTGCCAATTAACCGTGGTTAATTTTGGTTTCTGTTTAATCTCAAATATATTTTCGTGTCGTTGTGATGCATAACTATAGAATAAAACTTTTGACATTAATTTCGCCTATTAAAATATGATGTTAAACCTGAAAATTTTGATTTTCAAAAGACTGAGCTGAGTGGCTTAACTGGCAGAAGTAACAAGGCAACAGTCACCAACAGACCCGTAACCAGCTTGGGACTCCAGGGGGGCGAATAATTTTCTGAGGGAGGCCCAAATTAGACAAACGATGTTTGGAGAATCGAAAGGGAACCCAACAGCATGCAAGGGCTGACAAGGGGAGATTGAAAGGAGACATCCTCCACCCATCAGTAGTAAAAAGAAATTATAAATCGTTTTGTGAAGTACGCTACGCTAATTTTGGCCAAACATTTTATGCTAACGCAAGAGGATATCAATGGAGATTTGGCTAGGGTTGGGGCTGCATGCATGATGCCCAGTAGCTAAAAATTTGTAGCATTTTTAAGAAGTAGAAATGTGCAAGAAAAATATTTAGCTACCATACCTTGCAATATATATATATCGCACCTTGCAATTTATCGTCTTTTTAACGGTAAGCAACTTAAACAAGACATCAAACCGCGCTGTAACCCCCACTTCTTATGGAATGCATGAAAATCGATGTGTTCTACTTAAGAATGATATACACGTGCGACCAATGCGATTCACCGTTTTGTGCACTCCATCTGACAGCTCTGATAAAACCCAATTGATGTGTTCTGCTATATCAGTGTTTTTTTTAAGGTTTTAATGTAGGCCTACATATTCATTCACTCACTTTGGTGCCCGCTTTTCATTTGGGGAGAGTCACGGGGGCAGCAGCCCTAGGAGGACCCGAAATACCTCATGATCAACAGCATGTAATTTCAGATGGGACCAAGCAATGTCGGAGATACAGTCACGCTACCTGGGCCGCTTTCCAGTGGGTGTAGACTGTATAGCCCGAAGGACTTAATTCGCCATTCTTTCCTGGGACATTCTGGATACATGGCCGAACTAACACAGCTGGGATCTCTCGATTCGGAGAAGTGGCTTGGCATTCCGGGCTTCACGGATTTCAGACCTGTGCTCCTTGTCACAAAGTGTCACACCTTGGACTCTTCGCAAATATCCCATCTCTGCCGTCTGTTCTTTTGTCAGTATTCTTTGAGTCGTCACCAAAGATTCATGACCACAGGTGAGGATCGGAACAAAGACCGATTTAAACGCTGAAACCTTTGCGGTCTTTGAAAGCACCCGTTTCGTCACCACGAAGCAATAAAGCTCACGCAGAACCAGGGGCAGATCCAAGGGGAGCAACTGCGGCGATCGCCCCCTTAAAACCTACGAAAGTATCTTTATTCACCATAATTCTTTACAATTCGGAAAACAACATTCGCGATATAAGCCCATTCCGTCGTTCATTGTTTTGTCATAGTAGCAGTGTTGTGAAGCTTACTTAATCTCTCTTACAGAAGTGAACCCGTAATGAGACGTGAATGCCAAATATTACTGAAATCGCCCCCCTAAGCTTACTGGTTGGATCCGGCCCTGCGCAGAACTGCGTTAGCTTTACTAAGCTGTGTATCAATGCCTTTATTCCGACTTCCGTCACTCGTGAATACCACCCCAAAGTACTTGAACGTCTCCACCTGCTGCAGTGTATTTTTGCTCACGTGCAGAATACACTGCCTTGGGCGTCGTGAGAGACACAATACCTCAAATTTTTAGTGCTGATTTTCGTTTCTGCTTGGTCGCACGCAGCAGAAAATCGATCAGATGCGTGCTGAAGAACCTGTTGAGAAGATCCACGCATGCAGTGCCAATTCGTTTGCAAAAAGCAAATGATTCATCCTGCAGTTCCCAACAGTGACACCCTCGTCGACGCGTCGATGACTGGCTGTCCAATTCATATAGACCAGGGCTCTCCAAAATTTTTGGGAGAGGATCACATAAGCTATTGCAAAACAGTTCGAGGGCCGGACATCTTGGATAATGTTATTTTTTCGGGACATGTTCCATTCTACCAAGCCAACAGATTTTTCGTAAATATATCATTTTTTCATTATTAGCAAAATGCATAGGTGGCGGAACCGGGGGGCCGCATGGGCCTAGGCCCCCCACTTTTTGCCTAAATGTCGTAAGTTTAAGTAACACAATTAGTATTGGGTCCAATCATAAAGTAAATCGTTAATGAAAAAAACGCTGCAGAATTTTGGCAGAATTTTCTCGATATTATTTCTAACATATTATTTGTAATTTGGAAGTGAATTTGGCAGGATTTCGTAATGGTTTGGCAGAATACACCGTGCAAAGTCTGTCACCCTGCTATGGATTGATTACCGCATTGGTGTTGTTGAACAGTGTTGCCAGATGGTGTAATACAACACAATTTTTCAGAACACTGGTGTCATTTTACATGCTTGTGTGCATGGGCGTCGGAAGGAATTTTTCCAGGGGGAGGGGCACTGGTGGATTTTTCCAAAAGTTTTTCTACGGGGGACCAAAAGTGGTGAAATTTGTTTTTTACCGCTCGAAATAAGGAAAGCAGCATTTATTTGCTGAAATTTTCAAATTCCTGCCCCTCTTCCGACGCCCATATGCTTGTGTGTAGGAAAAGTTCGTGCCACACTATTAAAAAATTTGAGTAATTCCAAGCGTTTTAACACCATTCCAAATAGTGAAATTTTACTGAATCTTATACGCAAAATGAAATATTTGACAGATCCATTTCAATTGTGTTTTTGTTTTTGTATTGGCAACGCTAAATAGCTATGTTTTATTTCTGCATTGGAAACACAATTGGCATCCTTACGGACAACTTGCTCGTTGCTACGTATGTTTTGTCGTGTCTTTGCATTCCGGTATCTAATGCAGTTGTAGAATGAGTATTCAGTCATGATACTTTTGTGTTCAAGATGAAGAAAGATTGTGATTTTGAATGTGTTTAAGACAGGTATCAATGTTGTGTCATGTTTGCCTGTTTTTCAAGCTGTGTTTATGGTGTTTTGAACAGCCCAGTGGCTACTCCGGCATACGGGCTTCTCGGGCTTAGCCCAAGTTTTCGATTACGATTTATAGCGGAGAACGCAAGCTTGTTTGCTTTGCATGTTTGTGCCACCACCAACGGTCCCACTTGACTAAGTTGTTAACTCGGGTTCTTTTCTTTGGGCCTTGTCACTGTTCATATATTTTCGTTCCATGTCTGACCTTTCGCGTTCCTGTTACAGGTGACCTGACTAAAACAATATCGTTCGTAGTAGGCGTTCTCACGACTTTTTTCGCTCACGCTTTATTCGGGCTCATTCGTTAGAGTCCGAGCTGTCCTATGCAGCTAAGTATTGTTTGAAACATAATTCATATCGGACTGAATGTTTTTTGAAGCAATGGATTTGTATAGAGCAGGGGTGTGCAAACTGCTGCCCGCGGGCCACATGCGGCCCGCGAATAGAAATTGTGCGGCCCGCAGAAAGTTGTGGATTTTGAACAGAGTGCGCCCCGTGAACGTTTAACACGTTGCTACTTTGTCTCGGATTGATTAACACAAATTCTCTGTCCTGTTACTCAAGGCGCGCTGTCGTTCAACTACATGAAGTTGTGCGTAAAATACAGAATGCTACGCAATCGTCCTAACAAAGGGCGCTGTGATGTAACATTCACTTGCAAAATTTTGCGCGGAAATCAGATGACTGCCTGGGGACAAATCACTGTGCGTGCTGTAGTGGTTGACTGTTTCAATGATACATGTTTGCTTCTGTCACTGCAGTCTATGAAAGACACTACAACTGGTGCTGATATCTTTTCTGAAGTTCTCAATGCTTTTGCTAAGTTTGGTTTGGACCTATCCACTTGACGTGGAATTGCAACTGATGGTGCTCGATCCATGTCTGGAACTGCCATTGGATTTGTAGGTCTCTTGAATTCTGCTTTGAGAGAAAAATATCAGTGACGATATAGCAATTTTCCATTGTATCATTCATCAACAAAATCGGTGCGCAAAGTCTTTGACATTCAAACACGTCATGGGCCCGGACATCAAGGGAGTACATTTTATTCGAGCACGCAGAATTGACCACCAGCTGTTCCAGAAGTTTCTGAATGATCTCGACACAGAACATCAAGATCTATTGTATTTTTCCGAGGTGCGTTGGTTAAGCAAGGGTTGTTGCGTGTTGCGATGTTGCGACGATTTTACGAACTGCAGAAAGAAGTCACACTATTTTTGAAAACTAAAGGACAACCAGTTACTGAAGTGGAAGACGAAAGTTGGTTGTGTGATTTAGCTTTCTTGGTTGATGTTACTACGCAGATGAATGACCTCAATACAAAGCTGCAGCGACTAGCCCAGTATGCGAATGAAATGTGTGGTCACATAAAAGGCTTTTTCAACAAGTTAAGACTTTGGCAAGCTCACATACAAAATGCGAATCTTTGGCATTTTCCAACTCTGAAGGAAACGGGAATGCGTCCCGAGAAGAGGATTGAATTTGCAGACCAACTTGAAATATTATTGAATGAATTTTTGGCTCGCTTCAAAGACTTCAAATCCCATGAACATTTCTTTGAAATATTCTCTTCGCCATTTCACACACACGTTGACAAAGCCCCAGCTGATCTTCAGATGGAACTGGTTGATCTTCAAAAGAGGGCTGACCTGAAGGCCAAAGTATGTGGAAACGAATCCTGGTGATTTTGACCGGAAATATCTCGACCAAGAAAAGTTCCCAAATTTGAGAAAATTCGTGGCTTCTTTGGCTCAACGTATTTGTGTGAACAACTTTTTTCCCAAAATGGGCTTCATGAAATCCCCCCTATCGAACAGTTCTGACAGAAGAACACTTGGAAAATGTACTTCGGGTTGCCAACACTGCAATTAAAGTAAATTTGGATCAAGTGGTTCAGAAAAAAGCCAACTGCATATTTCTCACTGAATTGTTTCCACGACCGGACGTGTGGCCTGACGTGTGGCCTAGTGGTCAGAGCGCTCGCTTCATGTCTGGTAGGTCGTTGTTCGTGTGGTTCGAATCTCGGCCGGGTCGTGCCAAGACCTTAAAAATTGGAACTTGCTTCATTCTGGCTAAGCTGTAGCAGGGAAATTCTCCAATGCGAAAGCAATCTTCGTCGGAGTCCGGTCGTGTTGCCTACTGCCTTCCCATCGGAATAACCTCGTCGAAGACCAAGTGTGTGCGGGTTGAGAAACAAATCTCTGCCCGGGCGATCGTCGATGCCACTGGAAGAACAATTCTTGTGTTGTGCATTGTCTGTACTCGCAATTGCGTTGTATAAGAACTTTCCGCAAAATGTTCTCGTGTCTTCGTCGTTCTGATCGCCGCGAAAGCGACGGTATGGGCCATGTATGTATGTTTCCACGAAGATAAAATCTCTTGTACTGCTATGCTCTGATACACGTCTTTCTTTTCTAAACAGAATGTTCTTTCGAAGAATGCAGGTGGGCCTATTATTACCGTTTTTGATATTTTTTGTTTTTATAGGCAGTCACTATCACTAGTCGGTAAGGTATGTTAAATAAAGGTGCGGCCCGTGGGATAATGTGGTTAATGGTATTTGGCCCTCCAGTAAAAATGATTGCACACCCCTGGTATAGAACATTGGATTTGAAGTTCAACCCAGTGGACAGTTCCCATTTCGAGAGTAATTTCAAACGAACGAAAAATTGTCTAACAACTCGGGCTAATACGAATGAGCCTAGTAAGCGGATCAATTACTGGCGTTACAGTGCCGATTCTAGAATTAAAAAAGTGGGGGTACTGCGGGGCCAAGGAAAAAAGTAGGGGAGCCAACATAAATGTGTCTCGTGCATGGTGATTTTCCACTGTAATGAAGACTGATTTGCTATGATTAAACCTATCAAACCCAACATGGGTTTGTGAATATCGTCAGAACCGTCGCCAGAAAGTCTTCAAATCTTTTAAAATTGTGCTGGCTGAAAGTTATCTGCTGTATATGTCAATCACACAAACTTGAACGTGAAATTAAGCAAAAAACTGGGGGAGCAAGCAGGGGACCAGCCAAAAATCTGGAGGGGATATGGCCCACCCAGGCATCCCTTAGAACTGCCACTGTGGCGTTATCATTGCTCTGTGACGTACGTTACTCGACAATGGAGAAGTTATCATGAGAATTTCTCATTCATAGTTACACAGCATAACGTCACAGGGCAACGATAATGCCAGTCAGAATGAAAGCAAGTGGAAATTTCAGTGACGCAAGTGTCGAACGGTTTTATTCAGTTAGCCAGGATAAATCGTATGATCAGCCCGAGTGACGTTGATGACCTGGGTCGACCCTGTAACAGCCTATTTGAATTTCAGGCGGTTCACTGATACGTGTTCATAGTGGTGTAGTTTTGTCTAAAATAGTGTAATTTAGACCTTCATATGGTGTGTATGCAATGACGTCATATTTCAATCCTTGTGACGTCACAGTTGCCAATTCAAGCCACAAAATTTGCTATAATTTCTTTTCAACGTGCACTTGTGCCCCCCACTTTGAAAAAGTTTCCGCCACCCATGGCAAAATGCATTGCGGCCGGGTGAAATGGCTTCACAGGTCAGATTTGGCCCGTGAGCCGTTGTGTAAAGAACCCTGATATAGACTGAAGAGTGGTGACAGCACACACCATTGCCGGAGTCCAACACCAAAGCTGAACAGTTGTGATTTACCTCCGTCGACACGGGCACAATTTTCTGAGCAGGAATACAGTTACTTGACGGCCAGCAAGAGGCACCAGTCAACACCGTACTCCACAACACCCACAGAACGTTTCGCGAGGAACCCAGCAATGTACTTTCCCGAGGTCGACAAAACATGTCTATACTTATTTGGCATGCTCCCAGGATTTCTCGAAAATTTGCTGGAGTGGAAAATTGTTCTGTAGTGCTACGGCAGCAACGAAAACCGCATTGGGTATCATCCAGCTTTGGTTCAATTATTTCCGTGGCATCATGGCATGCACTAGAGATGCCACGGTAGTTGGTTCATTCACTCCTGTCTCCCTTTTTGTGTATGGAGATGATCGATTTGCCAACCTTTTGGTGCCCTTCCAAAACGCCATGCCACTCGACACACAACCAACCGGCGTTCTAAGTTCCCCAAATTCACTATCAAACTTTTCGCGGTTAGCTTCAAGCTCGGGTTTAGCAGCGGCATCAGAGAGCTTATTGTTGCACAGTTCTACGGAAGCTTTCACTTGTGCAAAGTTAAGATACACCGCCTGAAAAACTTTGCCCAGTTCTGTCAGATGAGGTGCCGATGTTGACAAAAATAAAGCAGCATGTTTAAATTTTTTGTTTTCATAATTCGCAGCAAAACAACACACATTGCATCATTTTTATCTTCTGACAGCTGCTTCAGTGCGGCCCAAATATTTAAAATTTCACTCCTTGTTCTCACTGACTGCCTCGCTCGACAACCACCTTGTTTTGAATGCGCATTGCAACTGCCGACCTTTTGTCCTTGTTGTAGTTTGATGCATCGCCAGGCAAGCCGATCGCAACGGTGAAACAGTAAAACACTTCTGTAATTGCAGTGCTTTTTTTGCAAAGTGTTTTCGCACTTTTATACACCGTACTGTACAAATCTGCGGCAGTACAGTACGAGGCCGCAGCGAGGCGGTGCCCACGACAATGCACAGATACCTAGCTTACAATTGCATCCATCTGTTGCAGTAGCCAAGTGCAGGAAAACATTCTTTCCTCAATTCGTTTTACTTCAATGCAAGGCAAAACCATATCTTGCCTTTCAGAGTTTAGGGTGTCATTTTGACACCCAAAAACGGCTTAAAAAAACGCTGTACTATATTGCTGTGCTTGTTTCTATCATAGTCTGATAGTAGTGCAACCAAGCTGAACTACAGTACCATGTCCAATAACAAAATTAAGTTTATTAATTTCTGAATCATTTGTAGGGATAAAGCAAAGCGTGATTAGTGTTGCTTTGAAAACATCTCTAAAAAACAAGATTGGGAATCTGTATTTACAAAACTTCACTTTCGCATCGGCCCGATGACTATATTGGTTTTACATCAAGCTGTCACCCCATATTTTACAACAAAATTGCGCCCATGGATGCAACTTAAACCCACAAGGTTTGCTTTAATCGAAGCAGGTCATTACTACGCTGAAAGTGTATATTTGCGGGAAAATCACTGTCTATCGAAAGGATCCTTTCGCAGACAAAAATCAGACGCTGTGATCATATCAGATTATATATTTCGCCTCCGGAGTGGGCATTTTCAGTTCGTATTCAAACATAATATTTTTGGTTAAAGTGCTGTTCCAGCACCCGTTCATCTAACATCGTGTGTGTGTGCGTGCGTGTATCTGTGCGAGATCCTCTACGAAAGAAGCTTGTCGCTTTGAAAAAATTCGAAAGCGAGCCCGGGCAGTGGTTAGAGTCAGTGAGCTGCCCAGTCATCCGTAGGAGACTGCACTTCGTATCACACAGAGCATCCCAAGGAAAGTCGTAGCCAACATATTGGGTCCACGTTCAGCGGCAGGGGATGCCAGAGTGAAGAAGTCTTCTCCGTCTGCCTATCAGCATGGGCGTCGGAAGGATTTTTTCCAGGGGGGAAACAGTGGATTTTTCAAGGGTGACCAAACCAAACGGATTTCTTCCAGAGGGGCAGCAGTGGTGAAATTTAATTTTACCAACTCGAAGCTACGAGAACAACCTTTTTCTACTAAAAAGTTAATAGGAAAATATCAAATTTCAAAATCCGGGTGGGGCCTCGGCCACATCCTCCGACGCCTGTAGGTTCCACATACCTGGAATAATTGCATTGAACGACTGAATAGCTCGGTTACTTTCAAAGAGACTTATTCACAAGTGGAGCCCTTGAATTAATTTTAGCTGCTTAAATAAATCTCACACTTAGACTCACATCGTTTACAAGCCTTGTAGGCTTTCATTTACAAAATTTGCGAGTGTCCTGGTTCTACATCTTTTACCTCGCACGCCGCGAAATACTCTACCCACACGGCATAAATTTCTACCTTAAAAGCATTTGTCACATCTTCTCATTTGCGGAATATAAGATAGCAAGGTCTGCGTAGTTTCTTCTTGTGAAAAATTTTAAACTAGTTTTTGAGAAAAACTTAAATATTCCAAGCGTCATACCTGCATTCTGATTGTTAGTAACGCACTGCTTTTCTGTTTCTTGGCCAAGGAATAAACTAGGGTAAATAGCCATGAAGGAACTTTTGAAGGAAAACAACCTGGTTACTTACGCAAGAAGGTTGTTGTTGTTTCTCACAAACTTGTGCGCGCAATACAGCAAATGAAAGGCGAGAATATCATGAATAAATCGTCAGAGAAAATGCTGGATCACGTCAGCACGTGAAATAGCATGATCTATCATTACCTAACAGTTCAATTAGCGATGTATGAGCTATGAAGGACTGTGTTTCACTTAGAAGGTCAGTCTCTTCGAAAAAGAAGGTATGTTAGCTTTCGTAGAATGTTGTGCAGGGTAACAGGTCGAAAAGATTAGCGCGAACGCTTAATCCCTTGCCGAAAGAGAACAAACGTTTTGCCTGGCAACATTCGAGAGCTTGGATTCCTGACATTTTTTCCTGTTATTGCCATCCAAGCAATTCGAACAAAAAGGTGACAAACTCCTTTTTTCCTCAAAACCGACTGCGCGGAAAAATGCGTTTACTGCAAGGTTTGTGCTAATTTAAAAGAAAAGGCAATACCATCATGAAAAACCTCCGTCTTATATTCCCGTACAACCGACAATGCCTTCCAGACATTGAGAAAAACACGATTACACGTCAACAATGAAGTTCTAAAATTACATGAAACGGTTACGCAAAAATGAAACCAAAACACGAAAGCGCAACGCCGTTCACGCAGAGCGAAATTGAAAGGCACATTGCGCATGCGTTGACACAAACCTGTGGCGCGCATCAAAACAGCAGGGTACGTGGGGCGCAGCAAACGAACAGTGCCAGTGTTTGACAGATTTCTTTTTCAATATTTCGTATTTAGCAGATCGACACTTTTTGGACATAGCCCGTTTTCAAACACTTTGTTGAGATAGCGTAACTTTCCGGCGAAGATGATGCCGCGTTGTTGATTGGAAGGTTTCGATCAGAGCAATTTCAAAATCGAGAACCTTAAACCACGGTTCTGAGGTCTCTTGCACCGGAACAAGACCCCCTTAAGCTCAAGCTTGAGCCACAGCGTCATTTGAAAACCTAACTTTTGTTTCGAAAATCAAGTGTTGATATAATAATCCAACGCGCACAGCAACTTCACAAGCAAGCAAACTTGACAAGCAACAACGAAAAAACAGTTTCAGTCGCAAGAAAGTAACGCGGTTAGCTGAAATTTTTGTAAGATAACTTTCTAGTAACATCGAAAAACTTTCAGTCCTGTGTCAACATGCGCCTGTGTTAAACGTGAAGCCCGAGTACAGCGGAGCATCACGGGACAAACAGTTGAACTAGTGCAGAAAATAAAGCGCAATACTGCGATGGCGCCGCCGTGAAACACCGCTACAAACAAACAAAAGGCCGCAACGCGTAATTTGTACCGCTTTTTATCAAAAACACACGAAAGGAAACGATGTTTAAGTGCGGACGAAACAGGATGAGGCAAAGAAAGCGACAAGAACAGAGGCATCATGAGGGTGTGACAGGGGTGAGCACATCAGTCTGTACAGTGTTTCTCGAAGTAACTAAATCAATCGGTGACTTTTCCCGCTGCAAGACGGATTTATGGCTTGGGCGATATAAAAGACTTTGTCAAGGAACAGGCTACACAATGTTAATCGACACAAGACAATTTTTAAGGCTTACAGGGTCAGTTTAATAATATTGAGCCTTGCAGTCGTGACTATCGTCTACCCTACGTGTTTTCCGCTTCTAAATAGTACTGCAATATATCAAATTTGCTCAAAGAAAACGATAAAAATTGCGACAAAACGCTTTCCGCCGCTGTTGCAGGGAGGTTCCTGCGCGGCTGACTCGATCGCCAGCGAATCAGGGAGCGGGTAAAAGGTCAGGCTGACAGAGACTTCAAAGGAGCACACAGGCTTTGGATTTTTTCGCAGAGCTGTTGGAAAACGACGGACTGGGAGCCGACAAACCGTTGCCACGTTGCACAGCGTGTGATCGGTTGCCTGCATCGACCGACACCTGCTGTTGCTGGGAAATTTTCATTGTGAGTTCTTTTATTTTGGCCGGCGGTAGATCTTTGCCGTTTTGAAGTATGTAATCGAGTCGCGCCACCTGTTCAAACACATTCAGTGATAAGTGTGCAATTCAAAAAACAAGTTTCTAGTATTTGCTTTTCTATCGCAGCAAAGACAACCCGACGTTAATTTTGTCTTTCAAAACTCATCAAACAGATGCAGTATATGCAAATTCACAAAAAAAGTCATGAGGGTTGTTCAGCTGAAAACAGATGAGCGCATGTCACAAAAATTCTGTCTTTGACAATTTCGACGTTTTACGCATTCTCTTTGTGGGCTTTTCGTCAAAAACAACTCAGCTCCGTTCAGACCTGAACGTTTTTACAACATCATAAAACGTATCGTAGAAAAGTAAACAAGTTTCCCAATTTAGACAAAAAGCTCATATCTACTTGTCATAGGAAGCAAACGTGAGAACACTGGCTTACCTGTCTCTAAATATTCAGGATCTTCTTTACTGGAGACGCCTGCCCAGTAAAAAAGACAACACAGTCAATGTTGCTTATTTAGAGGACAGGTAAGCCACACAGCAAGACAAAGCATCTGAAACAAGCTTTTTTACTCAGCGCTTACCAGCAACATGGGTTCCTTCTTTTTCTTTGCTTCTTTCACCATGCTTTCGATCAGGTCCTTTAAGTAAAAAAACATGTCACCGAAAGAAACTTCAAGTTGTATTTCCTCATGTACTGCAACAAGCGGAACTAACGCCAAACGCCTGGGCATTCCCGACTGGCACAGATCCTACATAATCGTCACGCGCAGACCAATGATGTTTGCGATGACACACACTTGACCTTGAACGAGTAACAGGAAAGCTAAATGGGAAGTCACTCCGGGCCTGCATGGTAACTGCTCAGTGTTTCCAGCGCAGTCGTTGCGACACAGTCAGTACGGATACATTCGCAGTAAAGTCAGCCTCTTCGAAACAAAACATGCAACACCAAGACTATGGTTTGTGAATAACGCTCACAACCACGGGGTGCAAAAGATGGCACCGACAGCTTGGTTTAGGACGCAGTCACAAAAGCGCATTGCGCTCAGATAACTTCAAATCAAAGTTCTTCACAAGTTTTCGACGCAACAAAGAAGTCCAGCCACAACGCAAGGACTCACCAGCTTCTTCTGCATCGCCTCCATTTTTCGCAGATTCTCTTCATTCTGCTTGCGGAGCTTCACATTCGCTTTTTCAACCTTTGAGCAAAACACAAGTCAGTGCGTAGTTTTGCGCTGCTGCGAGTGTCTGTTGCTGCAACGTGGCATTTCGATCAGCGTGCGGTTGAAGGGCAAGTAACTTGCTTGGGAGAAAGCGCGGTATAAACATTATCAGCTGGCTCCACAGAGTATTTCTCAAACACCACCCCTACACCCTGTATGGCACAAAATTACTGAAATGCATGCGAGCAGCAGACACTCGACAATGTTTCTGCGCCAGTTCAAATGACGCACAGGAAAAGGAAAGTGACAATCTTCCGAGTCAGTGACAAAGCAAGCAAACTTAACACACTGAGCATTATAAACATCAGATTTAATTATTAAACTTTTAAACGTTAGAGCTAATTTCCTTCTGATGAAGAAAAAGACATGACGTTTTTTTAAACACAGTAGATCCCGCTTAATGAATCCACGGATAATAAATCCGCTGCTTTTTAAATTCAAATCGAGTTGGGACGGAAGTTTAGCATCGAAAAAACGCTGGTTTGTGAATCAAAACCCCTGTTTTATAAATCCAGTATTCAGTGAAGTTACTCATTTGGGGTTGCCTTGAGATTGGTGATGAAGAAGGTTGTGACAAAATTCATGAATCAGATGACGAGGAACTGGAGATAGCAACAACATCTGCTGCAGAAATGCGGGAGTGTCTGCAGCGTTTGGGCACTGGGCTTGACCATACGGTATTCAAGGAAATAGACCTTTTTTTATTCAATTAAAACAACATAGATGATCACAACAGAGAGACATTTCCACCAAAACAAACAACGATGTTCCAATTTTTTTGTTCTGTACATGAGTGTTAATAAATATGCTATACTGTATTTTCTGTTTATTTAACTTTAATTTTTGCGGCGTCGGTTATAAAATCCCAAAACAATTGGTACGGAGGTGGATTTATGGAGGAGTCTACCGTATTATCTTGACTTTAGCGTAAGAGGAGATAAACGCATTTGCATTCAGCTCTACGAGGTTCTCAGCAAAAACATTGTGCAGAATGACACATACACCACAATTTCGGCTGATGCTTAATGGACCATCAAGTTTTTTCGCCACTTGGCGTGCACCTTCCAAAAAAATGGCACCAATTCCAAAACGTAGGTTTGTACACTTTCCACGAATAAGCGCATGTTTGCGTTTCCAGCATTGCTCGTGCATTGTTTGTTTTCGAAATGGTTTGGCGGGAATTCTTATATCGAAGCATAAATTTTATCGCTGGATATTGGAAAACGTAGTCAGCGCTGTCAGCCTAGTTCTCTTTGGGAGGCTGGCAATTTGGAAGTAAGTTCAAATCATAGACCAGATCTCGACTTTGTTGAGAGAAACTAACCAAGCTGCGGCATCAACTGCAAACAGACGGATCGGACAACTGCAGTATGCCATTGAGCACAGCTATCAAAGGACGACAAACCGCTCCAAACACAGATTCTCAACGCACCGCGAAGGATCAGTTGGCTGTCAGTGCGAAAACGTGACTGGCGAAAACGTTTAAGTCCAGGCTAAATTTAAAACCTGGCGTATTTCGAGGGACTGACAAAAGAAATCGGATTGGTAAATTCGACTGTTTGTCGCTTCGTTCAGTGAGTTTTTTTTTTGTAGCTTGTAATCTGAGCAAAATTCTTATTTGATACATGTCGGTTAAGATTAAAACGTGTGAATTGGAGGTTTCTGCTGGGTTTTTTCTCAATGTGTTGATTAGAGGCATCGTTTTCCGAAAATAAGACTCGGGTGAATTCCAACGGTCGACAAAAACTTGTACTGATTATTATTATTCGATCCAATCATTTGTAAGGCGCGATCACCATGTCACGAAGAAAAGATTTCCTGCCTTGCAACTGCACGTGCACTTATTTGGTTACAAAGGATGGGCGCAGGACATGTTCAAGCTTTTGGCAAAAAATTCTGCAGTCAAACTAAATGATCGATCAACTCAAGCCATTTTGTAGCGCTGAGACAAAATGAATCAAGAACGTAGGTCGTTCAAAACCTGTGGTAGATCAGTAGCCTTTGGTGGATTCAAACGACGGGAGTCGTTCTGGTTTGGTTGTCATCATTGAAGCATGACAGGTGTACTCATTAAAAAAACTGAGGTCTCAGCAGAGGCGAGTCTTCCGGCGAACAGCAATAACTCGAGTTATTTGTGAATGAGATTCGTTGCAGACTCGAATACTACCAGTTCGTGAAACCGCTACGTCATTGGTGCGTCTTTCCTACGTTGAATTTATCTCCTCAGTCAAACCTAAATATGGGATACAGCAACTTGAGGGTGCGTCAGAACATCAAGGATCACTGAGTGGATACACTCAGTCAGCGCATCAGTCGTTGCCTGTCGCCCATCAAGCTAGAAAACGAGTATTCCGCTTATTAATACCAATAATAACCACCATTCACCTCTTCTTGGGCTTTCTTAGAATCGGTGGCGTTTTTCTGCAGCATTTTGAATTCCGTTTCTCGTCTGTTCAAAGACGGTTTCGCCGCCACAACGGCGGGAGCAGC
>Ga0210059_1004525_pt1 | contig 22451 bp, 8 predicted proteins | sample Ectturendosymbi2_FD_188042 | JGI IMG/M metagenome (GOLD analysis project Ga0210059, IMG submission 188042) | Ecteinascidia turbinata endosymbiont from Florida, USA - Sample 2 (SPAdes) (version 2) | ecosystem: Host-associated > Tunicates > Ascidians > Unclassified | place: Key West, Florida...
ATATGATCTGTTAAGCAAACATAGCTTTCGTCCAGGGTAACATCCATGATGGCACTGCTTCGAAGAAATAAAAATCTTGGCCGGAGTCACATTTCCAGACCCCGACCCCGCTCCTGTTCCAAAATTTTTGAATCCGGCTCCGGTTCCGACATTTTTTCAAATTTGAGAATCTGACTCTTATTGGGACTCCGAAAACCATCGATCCAATGGGAATTCAGCAATGTTTCTACTTGTTTCAGTATTTATGATTAAGTAATAATGTTTACAAAGACCACGCAGGTTTTCCACAAATTTTTGTCTCTGGATCCGGGTTCGAAAAAACGCAGAATCCTGCCGGAGTCGACTCCGGCACTCCGGATCTGTAGCCACATCTGACGCAGAGCAGGAAATGTCTCAGGACTGCTGTTTTCTATTTGAGCAGTGATACCGGAAGTGTGTGGATTAACTTTTTCGTCACGGTTGGAGAAGCAGCTGTCAGGTGGTCGGGAAAGGTCGTGACAGAAATAACCTGGTGGGACGCGTTAGGCAAGCCCGTTTGCAAAATAATATACAAGGGATGACTTTCAAGGCAAGTTTGCTTTGAGAACAACACGCCTTATCTTGACTCCGTAGAGGTCACTTTTGAATTTCAGAAAATTCTGCTGTTTATCGAAAGCAAATCAAATATATTAAACTAGAAAGCCGACATCGACAAATTGCTGAGACCGATTGAAAACATTTGTTTTTTGTGCAGGCAAATTTTTTGAAGGAAGGTGACGATGACAAACACGGTACAAGAAGGGTTTCGTGCAGCGCAGTCGTCGACGCGTGGGTCAAAAGCTGTTAAAAAGTAACAAAAGATTTCACGCTGCAATTAGAAATACCTCACATGGCAAGGTTGAACATTTTGATGAATTTTGACAAAAAATGTCATGAGTTTTGACAAAAAATGTCACCATGTAAGTAGAATTTCGGATGTAAGTTCCGGAAATACTATTGCTGTTTTTCCCAATCATTTGTTACTTTCGAACAACTTCACAAAAACTTAAGAGGGGCGGAACTCTCGCTTAAACATTCAGAAAAGCAAAGAAAAGATCCTAAGCCACAAAGGCAGTAGTTCCACAATGTAGATTGTTTTCAAAACAAAAAAACTCGTAATCCTACGTCAGTAAAGAGTAAAGTTTTCAAAGAGAGGGCTGCATTAGTAGACCATAAAAAGTTAAAAGGCTGTACCTTTTAAAATAGGTTGGTGCATTATAACATAACAACATATCGACAACATGGTTAATAAAAACAACAAATGGGTGATGTTATGGGAGCAGTGTACTATCATTTAAACATAAATAACTCTGTAGGCATTAGTTTGAAATTAGTGGGTTTTCCTTTTGGTACATACAAGTGCCCAAGCTTTTTTCAACTAAGCGGATCTTGACGTTCCACATGAAGAAGGTTATGTAATCAAGAACATCTGGACAAACACGACATTGCATGCCCAATTACCGGGTAGATCGCTAGCAGGAACTAAAGACATAGGGCATGAGTTGTGACGTTACAGCTGTCAATCACACTCCTATGGAACTTACGGTGGCAACACAGCAGCCTCTTAAAAATGAGCGCTTGCAGCAAACTATCTATTTCAAAAATTTATCAAATTCAAAAATTTCCAAACAACAGTTGACATCGGTGAGAAATGGACACCGATTACCGTGATGGTCACCACGATGTCACCACTATGGGTGGTACAGTGAGTTGCAATAAATAGTTCGACCGACACTACGGTGCGTCCTTCGTGAAAAGGTTTGAAATCTTATTTTGAGATCATTTGTCAAACTTTTTGCCCTTCATTTCAAGTCTTTGTTAATAATCTGGGTATAACATTCGATATGCACGTTTCGCACAATGATTTTTCTGCTCAGGTAACTACAGGCAAATCAGACTAATATAAGTAAGCCTTCAACTAAATTGTTAAAAGACTTACAAAAAACTTATGAACTGTAATCCTTCAGCAGCTGATTTTTTCGAAGGATTCTGTCGACCAGTCCTATCGGAATATGCAAAAGTTTTTTTAATTTTTCATTAAGGCGGGGCAAAGGCCAAGATGGCGATGGTCACGTTTTGTGTGCCAACAAAGGCCGAAGTCTAGCAGGTGTCAGTGGATATTTTGGAGATACCAAGTTGGGCAAGGTGACCCGTGGCAAATCGGCGATAACAAATTGGGATACGTGGATGGAAGAGCAAAGTTCGTAATTGCGGCTCACGAAGAAAGGAGTTCGCTCAGAAAACAAGCTGCTTCGACGTATCTGACACATGTTTAGCCCCTGTTGTTATTGTTTTTTGAACCTGTCAAAACTCCGAAATGTTGCCTTGTTTTGAGATGATCCATTTGTTCAAAGGGGCACCAGGTGCGTTTCGTAATAGGTATGTTGGCATTTGAAGTATGTAACCATTCTTATACTTGGCATTACACCGATGCTTGACCGGCAGGATTGAACGCACCGTTCCGTGCCAAAGGTTTCACTCCTGGTTTTGAAAAGTTAGGAAAACGTCCGGTGTTCACGAAACGACCTTCGATGCTGTCTCACGGGATGCGACTAGCCATAGGCAACCAACCCATTTCCCGATCTGACGTCACGACAGTTGTGAAAAGCATCAAGCTTCTCAAGACAACGAGGCAAAACCTGCCATTGCAACGTGCAGTAGGGAAACGCCTTTCTGCAAGAACTTGTCAGTGGAAGTTATTATAGATGAAATCATAATGGCAATTGCGTAAAAGATGTTCTTCTGCAAGTACAGTGTGTCGAAATACTTTTCCGAATAAAGTTTGGTTGTTGTAAAAGTCAGTAGCACACTTCTATGTCAATACAAAACCTGTTGTGACACTTTGTTTTAAGTTGCTTGTGGTCCATGGTTTGCCGCTGATTGACAGGGGTTTTCGTAAACGAACTTCGCCATTTTGTCGACAAAAACCTTATGCACATATATTTGATGACCAAATCATTTTCGTTTAAATTGTTTGTGATTGATATTTGCCACTGATTGCCAGGGATTTTTGTAAATAATCTTCTTTCGCCATTTTGGCTAGAGGATCCTTACGCACAATAAAAAATGGAACATTTTCCAAAAAATAACGAATATTCATGACCTAAACCTCATGTACTTCTATTGTATGTACACCTGCAATTTTCGAAAACAATACAACATGGCTCTTGTACAGACAGTCCTCTAATAAAGACTGCTGGCGGAATTTCGTTTTTTTTCGTGTATTTGTCGTGTCGCTTTTATGCCTGCCCTGGGCGTTTTTTGGGCGTGTACGTGTGTTTAATTTTTAGATAATAAATATTTTCGACATGCAACAAGTTACTTATCCAAGGTGAGATAAGTTTGAGAATAATTTCTGAATTGTTGTAAAGCCCACTTCTGCTCCGGAAACGTCCAGCTATGCTGGTTAGAGGTGAGAATGCAATTTAGGCAAAAAGGTGAGTGTAACCAACAATGTTTGTTTAAAAGAGTTACCTGAGCAGGGATCGGTGACAAGCAGTTTGATGCTGTTTCAGTATCATACTAACTCAGCCTTCATCACAAGCGCGCAACGTAAAAATAGGCGTAAACCATCACGTGCTGTCTGGCAAACATAAAACTATAAAAGCGATTTCTCGGAACAAAGACTTTTGTTTCCTGGAGATTGGGCGACTTTTCTGGCAGATTGAACTTTCGTGCGAGCCGTCATTGATGCAAAATCCATGACTTTTTGAAACGAAAAACACCATTCTAGGCATCGCCAGCAATTCACAATTAACAACACCGAAATTCTCAAATGATTCTGAAGAGGTTTTTTTTCTGAAGAGATATGCATCTCAGCAGGCTGAGTGGTGAACGGTTGTACAGACCGCACACGTTTTTTTCCAGGTAGCATTACCAGCTAATCAGCCCACGTTGCTGGAAGAAATTGGATGTGAGGCGTCCGCGCTGTCTTTCATCAATAGCAGGCATACAAACTTGCCATTTGCAGCGAGCTTTCATTGAAAAGCCGAGGAAGTCAGGCAAGTCGAGCTTTGCTTTGTACTGCAGTTAGTTGAACATTTTGCTAGGAACCGGGCCACAGCGCTTAGTTTCATACTCATTATATTAAAATGGGTCTTGCGCAAATATTGTAGCACCTATCGCAACTTCATGCCTATTCTGATTGGCTTCAGAATATAGAAAAGTATTTTAGCAACTGGAATGTTACCACTGCGGAAACACACTGCGCGCCTGGCTTACATTGTGTAAAATCTGCGTCCATTTCGATAGGAATTGTAGATATGTAAGCAAGCAGCCTCTCACGAAATTGCAGCGCTTCCCAAGCGTCTCCTTGCACGAAGATGAAATGTGTGTGCGCAGCGTCCAGACGTTTGCCCTCACCGGTAATCTCCTTCGCGTTGTAATGAGCTGGGAAAACACCCTGGAAATACAGAGAAGTCACGAAAACGTCACGTTTTGTGTTTAGCAGCGGATCTGACGGAATGACGTTTCCTCCGATCCTTTTTCGTTAACTTGCGCATGACACAGGGATGACCCTGCATGCCATGCAACGTCTGCGAGCAAAACATCCGTGACTTGACAGGTTGCCTTCCTTTTCCGCTCGTCAAAAGCGAACTTTTGAGACTTAACCTGCTGCGTCAAGTCAGCTTCGATGGCGAAATTGTCCGAGGGTAGGAAAGATAAACAAAATGGCCATTAAAACCAAACGTAGTGATTGCGGTTTTTCAAAACAAACAAGACTGATATATGAAATTAGAGAGGGACAAGAATTGCCTCTACACACACTGTCCTCTGTGAACGTAGAAAAAGGAAAATTCCTCGAACTTACAGAGTTGTTAGTGCTATAAAGCACTCCGTTCATGGCGATAGAGTTCATGTCAGTTACTGCAATTGACGCCGCGTCTGCTGTCGCTGGGGCGGGAGCGGATCCGCTTGTGATAAGCCACGTGTCCGGCATAACCTTCTTCCAGTGGCTATCGTACTTTTGGAACTTCCCCGCAATAGAGACAATGACGTTCGGAGGGCTGAGATTCCAGAACTCCAGCATGAGTCTCCATATGTTTTCAACATTTGCCGAAGGGTTCACGGTGACATACTGCACAACGATGTACAAGTCAACCACTGGCGCTATCTTCAACTTTCTGCCAGGCAATGTTTGGTAGTTCGCATATTTTGTTTAATGATACACTTGGAAAATATGTTTGAGAATTACATTATTGAAAGCCTTTTTAGAACTGAAATTGGGCCGTGAATATGTACGGTAAACAACATCCGAATGTGTTTCCACTATCTTCCGTCTGCACTGCAGTTTCTTAGTTATTACTTCAATTCGCCGTCGCCTCAAAGTTGAAATGGAGTGTTTGTTTTCAATCTATGGCAGATAACACTATCGCGCTTAAAATATTCCACTGAAACGTTTTGCATGTACGCGCTCTATAGCAAATTTGCCGTATGTTGAAACTTGTCCAATACAAATTTTACCACTTCAGATTAATATTAGGCACACGATGTCGTAGTAATTTAACAGCGCTTAGATCCATTTTACTTATTTACTTAGTAAAGGAAACATTTCACAAACAAAAATTCAAAACATATCATACAAGATATTTACACAAAACCAGAAATAATACAAAGCAAGGGTTTTTATAATGTTTCAACCAGACTGTGGCACACTGTTCACTGCGCACCGACGTTCCCGGCAATGGATCAGATCCGAGAAAACTCGAATTCATAAATGCTAAATGTAGCGAAAACGTCCGAAAGTGCGCCGAGATGGACATTTCCATTCCGCATTGAGCAACGCTGGAATGGCCTATCTCGAACATTTTTAATTTCGTGAACCAGATCAATTTGCACCCCAAAGAAGCAAAGACGTTAAAGTCTTCAACAATTAGTTGACGATGAAATCACCGAGTATATGCCAACTGTGTATAGCAACCTGGCCCGTAGCCAGGTTTTAAGGTAAGGGGACAAAATACGTTTTTAGGGAACGAAGGCTTTTGTTTTCATTATATGTTTAAAATAAATATAACAAAATACAAACAAATATACTAAAAAATGTTCTGTACGCAACAAAATTTGGGAAGGAAGAAAAAATGACGAATGCCTCACCGTGGCTACGAGCATTAGGCTAGAAACACGAATGACAAACTGCCGAAGCTAAATGTATTCTCTCACGTAATTCTCTCCAAGTTAAAACTCACAAAAATGCAATGACGTCTGGCTTTCCTTGGAAGGAACTTACCGCAGAGTAAGTGGATCGAGAACCGAAACCTTGAAATTGAATTTCTCCATAAGACTTTTTGTTAAAACCCGTTGTTGCTCTGACGAATTTTCCGAGGGATTCCTGCAGGAAACACCAAAATTTCAACACGCTTCAGTTTTCTTCATGCATGAAATTTTTCGAAAACGATGTGCAAAAATAGAGCTCTGGTTGCTTCTACAAATGCAAAGATTGAGCCAAGCAAATGACCATAAAACTTAAAAAACGCTTTGCCAAGTGAAACAAAATTTACAAAGTGTAGCTTTTGCGAGAAATTGAGGTTCCAAGACCAAAGTTTGAAAAACAGTTTTTGTTTGAAAGAGGCTATCGTTTTCAAATAACGTGATAAATCCGCCCATGTCACACGTTTAAACAGTTTAAAGGCAGCAACGTTTTCAGAAATTTCCCACCAGCCGCGTGTATCCTGTGCGTAATGAATTTTGCTTTGATAAGACATGCAGCCGGACTGATGACGGAATTGTTTAGATAAGAGAACTGAAGTTGTTTCACAGAAGACAAAGAAACAATGCAATGGCTGGGAGGTCAAGTAAGCACTGGCTGGGCAATGGCAACCCTGCACAATATACACTAAAACGGAATAACCGGAACGTCTTGCCCGTGTTAGGAGGTTGCCAGCCAAACCCAGTAATAGTAGGAAGCAAGTCCTGAAAACTTACCCTTAAGGTTTTCCGGATGCTGTCAGCGTTGTTGCTTTTATCCTTTTCGAGCTTCATGGTGATCTTATTTTTAAAGATACATCCTGCCAAGATTCCTAAATGTAAGCCAAAGTTTTCTGCTTAACTGAAGTTCAAATTCCGTTTTTCTCCTGAAAATAGAAGATTTTCGATAAACATTCTACATCTTGCTGATAGGAATGTACGAGAAGACAAACCAAGCACAAGTTCAGCTTTAATTTAAAGTCGAATGAATAATGTAGGCCAGTTTCATAAGTGCATTGTGCCCAATCGTTGTACGGCTACATTTCTATTTCAATCAGTGATCATATCCCTTAAACCGAATAAGCCTTGCGATAATTATTAATCAATCAGCCTACAGCCTAACTTTTATTTTCTACTCAGAGACCAAGCACCATACCTACGACTAATTCTTGCAAGTGCTTGTAGGCAAATCACTCTTGGCAGTTCAAAACTTGTACAGTTTTTTAACACTGTCAGTTTCGGGGTTGCACTTGTAGCACTGTATGCCGCTGGCTCGATGACCATGTAAGTACGCACCAGACATACCGTCTGCAAATCGCTTGGTTCATATCATGCTTAACTCCATGATGTAGCTACCGCATCCGACAAATGGCTACCGAACACCAATTTTTAACATAAGTTGCTTTAAAGCAGTATGAGTATTCCTGTCCAAATCTTAGTAAAACCTGAGCTTCACTCAAATATATCTACAGTTAAAGGAGTGAAAGCCTACCGACAACCTCTTGGATTCCTGTCCATTATTTTCCTCCACGTTCACTGGTTACGTTAAGGTATATAACTAACCATGTTGCCTGCAGTGCAAGCTGCACCACGACCATGTTGGTATCGTGACAGTTCCTGCCACTACGTCATTCCGCTCAGTCGACGTTTCCTTCACAGTGAGTGATGTTTGCCAGTTTCTCGCGATTCAGAAATTTTGCAATGAAAAACAGAATCACGACGACATGGATCACGCAGGACACGTTTTTCACGTTTGTGTAGTTCCACAAAAAGTTTATTGAAATCTAATATTTAGAGCACTTTTCACCCTCTCCCTAGAAGAACCCAGTGGACCGCCAAATATCTTTTTCAGTTTTGCACAAAATTAACCCCTTGTCCAAGACCCTATTTTAATCCCATCCTTAAAGCAGTGACGATATGGGTTTGCTGAAGCAATTGACATCTTATTTGCTAGGTCACCAATTAACCAAAATGTATAGCATGTAGCGCTACATTACCAATCACCAAAAAAATTCGGCGAAAAAATGTGTTTTATATTTTCGAAGTAGTTGTACATTCTATACAGGCATAAAACAAACCACTCGTTCTTTTTTGGTTACACAATTCCACAGTATTTGATTCCTAAATGCTTGTATCCATTCTGCGAAATTTCTGTCACCATACACGCCGGCAGACCGTCTTGTTCGCAACCAAAATGTTCACATGCAAGGTATTTGAAAGCAGCTGCACAGAATAGCAATGTTTACCAACATGTGTAACTTTTGAACACTGTGTGTGCCAGGCACGCAACCAGGGAGTGACAAACCGGGCAATCCCCCCCGAAATTTTCAAAAACATGTTCAGAGCGCCAATAACTTCTTTAGGTGTTAGGTGCAACAAGTTAAAATCGTTTTGACCCCCCGGGATATTTCAGTTGGTTGCGGCTTTGGATTAAGATCTATATGTCGTAGAACAGCGAGGCCTCGAAGCGAATCCAGAGTTACAAAGCGATGAACAACTAAGTTCAAGTATCTTAACGCCTGCATCAGTCCACACTGAGACGTACTGATGAGAAGCAGAAGCTAGTTTTTATTTTTGAACAAAGAGTTTTGGCATTCAAAAATAAGTCAACCCCATTTGTGTGTGCGGCACCATTGTCAAAATTATCGTCAGAGAGTTTTGACAAAACCAATGAAACAAATCAGTTGTGTCAGCAAGCACTTGCTGTTACAGTACGTATTAGGAGGCATCTGCCTTGCACACGCTAGTTAAAGTACAAAACCCCAAAATTGGACAATTTAAGCAGGAACTATCTATTTTCGTCCCTACTGACGAGGGTGACGGTGTGATATTTCAAATGATCTGCAAACAGTGCTGTAATACCTAAATCATTATCATATGTAGGGCAACATTAGAACAATGTATTGTGTTTGTTGTAGTGTATTTATTTCAGCCACAAGGTCCACAAGCCATGGACTAGAACGCAAAGAAAACAAAATAGAACCACATATGAAACTTGAGCACACTCGAGGCAAGCACACACGCCCCAACACACACGAGACGATACTACCGGCGACGTACATGCAGTGGCGATTCTAACGGGAGGCCTGGGTGGGCCATACCCCCCCAGATTTTTGCTTGCCACCCTGTTGGTCCCCCTCGCTTTTTCTTAATTTCCCGTTCAAGTTTGTTTGGTTGACATATACATTAGATAACTTTCGGCCAGTAGTATTTTAAACGATAATTTAGAAACCTCTAACCTGCATTCAATATTTCCCAAATACATGATAAGCTGTGTTGTTGTTTTTGGCGGTCGGGTAACTAGAGTTGTACATGACGACACACACTACACCAGTTGTTGCTCGGAACCTGCGTGAAATTGTCAGACAGCGGACGTGATATTGAAAAATTCATTTCGAAACTAAGAAACAGTCGCAGAAATGGGAAGATTGATCTTTCGTGCGTTTCAGTGTGAGATGGAACTGGATTACATTACTGTCACCAGATTGTTCCTTGTCCCAGTAGCAAAAGGTTTGTGAAAGCATTAAGAATTGGTTAATTTATCCTCGTTGCAGTACTGCGTTCTGCTGCCTTGTGTATATGACTTCGAACCATCTTACGTAAGTGGTTCGTGACTACAGTTTTAAGTCTACCCACACATGTCCTGGAACCTAACAGAATTTTGTACGGATTTTCTGTAATGGATCAGAAGCCATTCTTTTGCGGATTTCAGCTCTTTGTCCCGGAGGTCAAACATTTCCACCAGAAAAACACTTGAAAGAATTTGCAAATCATATTCATTCAGTGAAAATGATTTAAAACATTAAATAACTTTGGCAAACAATTGCTTCGGAAGGAGTCGAAGCTGTTTATATCGCTTGAACATTTTTTTCTTTTATAGCTGCTTAAAAGCTGCGTTTGATTGTTACTAGAACAGCTGTCACTCTTGCCGTCACCAGCGCTTTATGCGAGAAAAGTTTTTCAAAAATGAAATTAGCGAAAACATTTTCCAAAAATTCCACGACCAGTGAAAGATTGAGTAACATTTGATCAACTATCAGTTGACAGGTACGAGCTGAAAAATAAATTTAGAGGATTTCGTTGATGAATTTGACATTCGGCATGATAGGCAATCGAAGCATTAGGTTACATTCAGGTGATGATGATGTAAAATCCTAACGTTGACTGTCAGCGCAGGGTTGAAAAATCAGCTTTTGAGGATCAGTCACAGTAAAATTCAATGTGGATATTAAAATGAACAATTTCGTTGGGAATATTCTGCAACGTACGTCTTACGCCTGCTGTTACATCTTGCTATCACGTACACGCGCTATACGCCGATGCACACCTGTCTGCGGCGGTGCTTTGGTACTTTAGATGCAACTAGTGCCGAAACCTCGCTGCTGTTAACTGCATATTGCATTGAATAGACCTAACCGTATCCACGCTGCAGATGGGCATTGCACTCGTAATGGTAGTTGCATAAAATTGTTATGGTTACACCATAACCACAAGATGTCCATAAGCTACCACTAAAACGGATTAGTCAGTAGTCACCCATCCGTTGGCAGATGGCTGATTTTTATGTGCTTTTTAGTGTGAATATTTTGACGAAACTGGTTGGCTATCAACAGCCCCTGCTTGTCTTTGTGTCAAGATGGAATTCGTGGTTGGAACCATTTCGCTTCCATGTGAATTCTATTCACTTTCGTGCAGATGTTTTCGTTCGTGTGAGGCCGGCGCAATTCTGCACGAGAAATAGTATTTCATTTTGCACGTGCAGTGCTGTGGAAGTTGCATGGTCAGCACAGAATATTCGACATAGTAGTAAGCCTACACGTGTTTGATTGCATCTACAGTGGCGCTTAGGTGTCTCTAGTGAATGATAACGATAGTTCATATTTTGCGATATTCACAAGCCTGTGTTGTGTTTGACAGGCTAAATCATAGCAACATAATCTTCAAAACAATGAAAAACTACCATGCAAATTAGACATTTATGTTCCCCCCCCACTTTTTCCTTGGCCCCGCAGCGGTCCCCCACTTTTTAAATTCTAGAATTGCCACTGCGTACATGGTAGCAACTTTCCAATAAGCGATTTAATTAATTAGACCAGTGGTTCTTAACCTTTTCTCTACCACGTCTCCCATAAGTAATTGTCCTGTGTTTCAAGCCCCCTGAATTTAAATAAGCAAATTGTGCGGAACACGTTCCCGTTCAAAAACTTTCCATGTTGTAGAGCGCATATGGGCTCCCCCCTGGAAATTTATTGAGGACACCCTGGGGAGACGTGCCCTCAGGTTAAGAACTATAAAGTCATCATTATTTGTTTCGGTAAGACAAACTAGAAAGTGAAATCTTGCAGCCAGGGCACCGGAATACCTTGCGGTTATCGAGTCGAAGTACCCAAGCACAATGAAACATCTGGGTAATAGTTATATACAAGTAATATGAAAGTGAAAACAAAGACATATATAACAGTGAACCAGACCTGAGATAAGGATCGTATGAATCGTTCAGTTGCTATCATGAGTGTAGGAACAGGTAAAATTTTGGGAGTGCGAAAGATTTTTGCCCGAATTCTCCCAAACTTGCCCAAATAAAACTCCAAAAAAAATGATCTCCAAAATAAAAGTGAGAAAAAGCTCTTCATGTCATTTTGGGCGCCATTTTTTTCAAATCAAAGCATGTTGAGCACCATTTTTGCTCAAATTTTCAGGGAATTTGCTTATATTTTTAGAGAGTTCGTGAAGCTTGCAGAGATTTTGCCCGGATTTAAGGAATTTTGCCGGGATTTTCACCAAATCAAAACTTTTTGGGGTGCGCTTTCACCCCTGCACCCCCGCCTTCTACACCTGTGGTTGATATTTTATAGCAATGCCAAGTGACACTCAACAAACCACGCAAGCAATCAGACGTCCATGCCAAATGTATGCATAATCGTATTAAACGGTAAGACAGATGAAGTGAATATATTGTTATTTAAAATTAAACAGAAAGCATCCGGTAGTACATTTTTCGGCCATTCATTCATATTGTAACAACAAAAATGATTGGCATTTTTATTGAGGGTATTATGGGATTTATTTTTAGAATGTTATTCTGCATTTGCCCAAAGGGCAACTCCTCAATGAGAAATTTTTTTAATTAGCATTTGTTGAAACGCGCTGTATAAAATATACTTGGTTGGTTGCATATCTTGTATTATCATAATGAACATCAGCAGTTTTTGAAACAAGTCCTTACATGATGTTGGCAACATTTTATGGTGAAATACATCCACTTGCAAATGTACTGATGATGGCAGCAGCAGTTACCGAAACGTTTACAATGTCGTTCACAGCGATTACTTTGGCTGTTATGTTCATTGTCAAATTTATGCATCAATTTCACTAATTCAAATCTATAAGTATAGTGACGTTTCAGAATATTGAGATATCTTTATAGAAGTGTAATGTGACATCTAAAATTGTTATATGTCGTAGTTCGTAGTATGTTGTTGCGCATTTCTTCTAGCTGTTGCAAAACAGTATTACTGGCTGTTGCAAAACAGTATAACAGTATTACTATTATTACATACTGTTGCAAAACAGTATGTTGCAAAACAGTGCTCCATGGAGCAACGCAATATCTTAGACGATGTATAAGACTGACATGTAACATTTTTAGTACATCAGTTATCTTTGATGGACAGATGACCAGAAATTGAATTCAGGCCAAAACAAATCTTCAACCTAATCTCTCCACCCGTACAGATACCATGGGCACGATGGCTTTGTTTGCTGATGTAGTGATGCTTCGTAATAGATGTCAACGGAATGAGTTTTCTACTTGATCGAAACTATGCCTACACGTCCAGAGCACCTCTCAAGCAGCGGGCAGTACAACGTGCAAAGAGTATGCCTGTGTGACACACTAAACATTCCACGAATTGTGATTTGCATATAATTAGCAAAGTTATAACACACACCAGGCCCCAACCAGCTAAAATTTTCAAAACGTTGTAATTTTTGTTGTACCTAACAAACTGAAAAAGGTGTTGGCGCTTTCAAAATGGGTTTTTATTTTTTTCGGGGGGGGGATTGCCTAGTTTTTTTCTCTGGTTGCCGACCAGAATGGAGTCAACTGAAGGATCATTAAAAGATTGCAATTTCTTTCTGCATACTGGTTCATTTCAACCTTTCCCGTCGCGTTACCAAGTTTATTTATTCTTTTCTGAAAAAGTATTGCCTGATGAGCGCGTATAAAAGCAAAACTGCAGTAGCAGCCCAAACTCAAACGCTGGTGTTTTAACAAACATCTACAAACCCTCATTATGTTTGTACGATTTACGTTCTGTTGTGGAGGAAGTCAATGTGCAGCTTTTCCAGGATATTAATGTTTCACAAAACTGTAAGGAAATGGTTGTTGCGCAATCCTTTATGAACGTATGAACAACGATGTAGTCAAGGACAAGGTAGGGAATTATCGTTCAGTAAAAATACCAAAGTAGGGAAATACCGTTTAAGCCCTGATATATTCAACTACTAGTGAACCAGTAATGTATTTACACATAATTCAAGTTTTTAGTGAAATTCTCCACCAGAAATTCCCAATCATGTTGCCTGCAGCGACCCAAGCTTTTTCATGATAATTCGTTTACCACTCAGATTTTGTCGCCACACCAACGTGCTTGCGTTGTGCCTATACTGAACTCCTGTGTTCAGGACTTACCAGAGGTGGTCACAAGAGGTACATCGTGCCCGGGCGCGGATGGTACTGGGTCCGGAAGAATGAAAGTGCGTATGCTACGTTTTTTCTGTAATCAAGCCCAAAATTACAATTAAGCCAGTTGCCAGTATAAACATTAATATATTTCTAACTATTAGCATGGCTATCGCTATTCTGATTACTACTGTATATAAACAAGCTATAAAAGTTTCGGAGATGTGTCCTGAAGCTAGGAGGGCCGGTATCGGCTTTTGTACCCCCTGATAAAATTTCTCTCAGAAGGGCTGCCTGTGTTTAACTACCTTTTCAAATGAGCTCTGCAACTGTTTACCGATGGAATGTTAAAAACGTAGAGAAAAACTTTATTGCAGTTATTCACGTATTCAACTGTAAAGTTGACACGGAAAACTTGGTTCCAAGAAAAACTTGACCTGAGTTGCGCAGTCGTAAGTAGGTCGCACTTCGCACCTTCCATGGAGGCTACCAAAAATGGAACCGATGCGTTGGAGACAGGTTTAGCTCTACATTTGCCACGTATTTCCCACTTGCCTTTTTGTTCCTGGTATCTGGTCGCTTTATACTCTTTCATCCATAGCTGGAGCCTTGCCAGTCGTCAGCTGATTTCTTTTTCGCTAAGACATTTCGGTCATTTGTACCGCAATAGTATTAAACCTCACTGTAACGGTATTCACTAGCCTACCTTTTCAGATATTATGACCGAATTGATCTCATTTTTTTCGGTCATTTCAAAAACATTCGGTCTGTGACCGAAAAAATACACCCAGGGCGTCAGCACCGCGAGTCAGTGAGCCTGATAATAATAATAATGGCTAAAGCGTACTTAACAGTTTCCCAAAACTGCTGAACTCCGCTTTTTCAATCATTGCAATGTGTTGATCATCCAGCAGACTTCAACCTATTTCAAAAATATGTTCACCAACAATTCGGTCTTTCACTCTAAACCATGATGAAAAATTTTGAAAGTGTCGAGTGTGCAGGGACCGATTTTCAGGAGGGACGGGAGGGACATGTTCCCCAAAGTTTGGACAAGAAGGGATACAGTATCTTTGTTCCCCATTTTTTTTTGTGATAAAAATAATGTAGTTGTACAAATTTCGTGGTTACATTACTGTTGAAAACCCCCAGAAAGCCAACATAAAGCCGTGGTATACTACCACCTGCAAGTTCTTGTGAAGCAGAACGATCCCTCAGTGCCCTACGCAGGTTGAAAACATGGCTTTGCTCTACCATGACCCAAGTACGCCCAAATGAAGTCGTTATTTATCATGCACATCGGAATATATCAAGTGAATTATCCTGCCAAAATATTGCCAAGGAATTTGTAAGCTCCAGTGATGCCAGGTGCCGCGTCTTTGGCAAAATTTTAATACTATCTCGATGACATGACAAACAACAGTACGATTTATGCGTATTTTTGGGTCATTGTAGGGCTCAGCCACCTCTGGAATCTCAGAAACACATGTTTAGTAATTAGAATTGCACTATGTAACTGCAATTATTTGAATCTCAGAGATACATGTTCATAAATTCTGCTCTTAATGTATTGTTAGTTTTTTAAAGAACAATTGAAGTGTTGTGTTTGTTTTATCTGCTTTGACAAAGAACTCTTCAAGTACTAATAATAACCATGGTGGTAGTCAGGAAGGTACTCGGGCCATAGTACCCAAAATATATCATTTCTATAATTTCTCTCCCATTTTGCCGATTTTAGAAAAAGGTCGTGTCGTCCTACGGCGTGGTGATGTCATCGAAACGCAAACAATAATATTATATTTGCGTGATATGCACAACAATAATGTGCATATTACACAAAGTTGGTCTTCAACATAGTTTTCTAGCGAACCCACTCGGCCAGGCAACATATACAGTTTTTTTCGTTGTCCCAGCTCTTTTAACCTTAATTTTCATGCAACTGTTTAAAGCAAGGTCTTCAAACTTTTTGTCAGAGGACCACATAAGCTATTGCACAGCAGTCCAAGGGCCAGACATATTACGTAATGTGATGGTTTCGGGATATGTTGCATTCTACCAAATCAACAATTTTTGCTAACTATATCGTTTTTCATTATTGACAAAATGTGTTTGAGGCTGGTTTCGCGGGCCGGATGATATAGCTTCGCGAGCCATACTTTGGAGACCCCTAGTAAAGTTTGCGTCAATAAAATCAGCTCAATTCCCGAATTGTAGCCCCGTCGCCGGTTGCAGTTTAATGTCATGTTCAGGATTCAGGATTGCATAATTAGGTGACTAGCCTAAATAGAAGCGTTTTTAGCGTAGGCTGTTGTTCACTGTGGACTTATCATTTCAAAATGAAAAAAATTTCTTACTCAAAAATAATTACTCGACTGATTTTTTTCGTTTCTGAGCCTAGATCCGTCAACCATGTGATTTCCATTGAAGTTTGCTAATAAATCAGTTTGTAGATTCATACGTTCCATGTTAGTCTTTTATTGCAGTTTTTTGTCTAATAAATCATCACTAAACATGTCTCTTGTATGGTATGTTGCTTTGGATTCTCTCAACGAAGTCTGATGTGTTCTTTGTTATTGAAGTGGATTTAAATGTTATGGTAAGCGGAATGACAAAATGCAGCCAATAAATTGAAACTTTTCTTAAGGTAGGTTTCCCGTGCAACCTCCGAGTTAGGTTAGATTAAGTGCAATGGATCTATGTCATAGGTGTGAAACCTGGAATACTTGAGCACACACATCTGGAAAATGTAAAGGTGGTCATGCTTATGTTTAGTAGCGCATATATATAGCAGCTTTGCGTAGGGCATATAGTAGCTGTGTCGTAAAGTTCTTAACTTGCATCAGAATGATATTTGTTCCTAGAATTAGCTAGACCATAATAATGTGTCACTTCTAGCACTGGATAACTCTGACATGAGTGACTGCCTCCCATTTTCCGGTACTTGATAAGATAGTCATAGCTTGTGATGCCTATATTTAAGCTTGCTACAAATTTTGCAAGCAAGCCGAGAAAAATACAGGTAAGGGTTTGGGTTAAAATGCTGGAAACACCCGGTGGGGTCTAGGATTGAGCCCAGCTGCTTTGCCGTGCAATCACTGCATTTTAAGGATTCGGTGAGAGCTAAAGAAAATACTTGTTGATATGAAAATCTAAAGTAAATATGCTAGACCAACGGTGGGCAAACTGCGACTCGCCGACATATTTTGTGTGGCTCTTGTAGCTGAATAGCAATAACTCAATTTAATATTGAGTTAATGTTTGTTTCATTTATCAGTGTGTTTGCACGAGTTCGTAAGTTTAATTGCCAGGGAGTCTACGCGATTTGATAACAAAAAGAGTGAACCTAAGGCTCAAGGTGGGCTACTGAAGTTTCCAGAACAAAATCAAAATTTTTCAAAGAAGCATTGTGAAAATATTATGTAATTTTCCCAATGTCAGAATGAGAACAAATGCTTTTCGCGAAGAGGCAACTGCAGACCACAAAGTGGAAAATAGGAACATACATTGCAAAACTACCGGAGGAGTTCCGAGCCAGATTTGAACATTTGCAGGAGTAAAAAACATGCTTTTTATTCCTTGTAAACCCATTCAGTGTTAATGTGTTCGGTGACGGCTGTCCAGTTCACCAACCGTTTGTCACAAAATTGTCTACTGTAGAAATGAGACTGATCGAATTGCAAGATCTGTCTCTTGGAAATTTTTGTCAGTGCTACTCTACAGTCGAGTTCTGGCGACAGGTTCCAGAAAGTAATGACCAGTGCGCACTGATGTCTGTATTTAACAAGACATATTGCTGTGAGTTTTTATTCTCTGGAATACAGTTCATGAAATCAAAACATCGTGCAACTCTAAAAGTGTGTGAACACTTGGTAGAATTAATTTGCACAGCTTTAAGAACGAATTGCTTAATTTTTGGAGTCTAGCAAATAAAAAATGTAGTATTGATAAACATTGCGTTTATTGTGTTTCAATTACTGAAGGTCATTTTATGTGAAGCTTGCATTCTTTACCGTATTAGTATTGACATACAAACTGGTTTTGCGGCTAGCTGGTGCTTTTGGTTTTCTGCAAATGACTCTTCCGTAAAACAAGTTCACCTACCCCTGTGCTAGATCTTTTATTCAACCTGTTTATCCAAACTATAATAAAAAACTGCAGTAAAACACCAACATGCAACATACGACTTTACAACTTCGTATATTTGCAAACTTCAATGGGAAAATTTTGCTGGTGGAGTTGGGCTCAATAATGAAAAAATTCGTTAGGAAACCTTTTTCTTCGAAGTGTTTTTTCAATATTTTCTTCAGTTTGAAAAAATTAGTGAATTGAAATATTTTTGTTAAAAATTTTGTATTAAACATTTCATAATTTTTTATGGTTTCAAATTCATACTTTTTAAATTTGTTCAGAATTTTTTTTGTGAAAGTGATTTTTAGTGTTTTTTTAAATACAAGAACAATTTTATGTGGCGCAAAAATGGGCCACCACATAGATCCGCAACTACTCCACTGTGTTTGTGGTCCTAAAAGTGTTGACAGCAGGGGCGTAACGATGGGGGACAAGGGGGCCACAATCCTCCGGGCGCCGAATTACTATGGGGGCACCAAATCACTGCGGGGGCGTCGAATGACTGCGCGGAGCGCCGAAAAGTCCCAACAATGTCACAAGTACTTCCTTCAATACAGTACATTTGCTTCCGAAGGATTTCCGCAGGTTCGAACAAGGGGGGGGGGGCGCCAAACCTGTTTCTTGCCCCGGGCGCCATCTTACTTTGTTACGCCCCTGGTTGAGAAGATCCATGCCCCGTATTTCATAGGTGTTTATCAACAATTTTTTAATGAAAATAAATCTCTAATGCCGTTATCATTTTTTTTGCTTCGTTGTTGCAGGTCTTTTAATTGCGTTAAAAATACTTGTAAATGAAAACTGTAAGCTCTGTTACCAGGGATATAGTGCTAATAAAAAAGTGGGGATACACATCCAAATAAGTAGCCATTCTAAAACAGCTTCCAACTCATTTTAAATATGACACAGCACCCCTCTTTGTTTACACTGATCAGCTATTGTACCATTGTGTTTTCATTTGCTCTAATGTTCGCTAATGGTTGGTTTACTGCATGCGATGGCTTTTATGGTGCTTCTGCTTGTTGGCTGAGTCATATGAAACAATAAACCATTACCATTACCATAAAGCAAAACGGAGGAAAGGTGTGGGAACGCCGTTCCCACGCGCTACAGCCCCACTACGCTCCTGTCTGTTACTTATTTTGAAAGAGTAAAACAAACAAAACCAAGCTTTTACGTACTTTCAGGCAGTTTTACTTCTAGTATAGCCTTCTTTTCTCATGTAGTATTTTATTGAAACCAAAACGTGTATTTACATTTGCAGAAAATTCAAGAATTTTATGGAAACTACTATAATAAAAGGTTACATAATAATTTTCGAACTTTAAACATCACAACATATAATGATACCATGCTTTCTTGGTTCTTTTCAAAGCAATTCTTAGGTATATATATTTTCAACGCGAAAACTTCATCCTTGCAGAGCTCAAAAAACGCTTTCGTCCATTAAGGACTCCCGTCCGTCTAGAAAGACGTCTTGTCTTAGTGACCCAAACAAACAGATAAAAACAATGTATGTCTCTGATTGTATTTCGCCCTTTACAATTTAGTGCAAGTAAACGGCTTGCTCGGATAACCTGCGACCCTATTAAGTGGGATTTATTGTACCTCAATGATACAGCAAAAATAAATGACCACCCTGTCCAACTGTTTGCGAAATGTTGAGTATTCGTGTCTATAAGAAGCTACGTGCTGCAAGTAGGCTGCGCCAGGTCTTTTCGCGCATCAAGCGAGACTGCAGAAAATCCTGGAACATTTCAATTGTCATTTCCTTTGTGTGCGCAATTAGATACGCAGCAAAACACCAATCTTTATTCATGCACTAAGCTTTCCAAGATACGACGTGTCTTTCCTAGCTATATTGCGGTTGCCAAGGCCGGCACCAGTCCATTTTTACGGCCTTGCCTGACCTAGCTTTCGTGGTGACGTGACCCAAGTCTAACACAGTCCGTGGTTATGTCAAACTCACAAACAAGCATTTCGAGAACCGCAAAGAAATTCGCGTTTTGAAACAAACAACGCTATAATGCTCTTTCGTTTGCTGGTTGTTTAGGTACTCCTGCCTGCACTGAAGATCACCATAATCTTTCTTGGGCTTATTGCACAAAGTAGAAAACTCCATAGTAAAAACACCTGCTGACCAGATTTCTCCTAAAGAAAAAATAGTTCCTCCACTTTTGCCGATCATTTGCAGTTCGCCACGCCCATTATCGACAGACTATTTCTAGAGCAATTCATCTGCACTTTCTCGACTGCCAGCGTTCTGCGGCTTGCTGTGTGAGATCGCGCTGTTGCAAGCGGAGACAGGCCGTAGATCAATCGCGCGACCAGATGTTGATGTAACCAACTTTCCAACAACAGCCCGCGCTACCGGAACAAGGCTGTCACAACTTAGTGTGATGTTACGGCTGCAGTGCGAGAATTATACACAATGTTGCTAGCAAGCGCTCTTACGCACCGGAATGTTATGTATCACTGACAGTAACAACACATGTCAATCAGAAATTAGAACTGATTTTTGGTTGGTCGTGCTGTAGAGGAAAATTAGTTTCCAGACGTTAAGGTGAAGCCGCTGTGCATAAACTCATTCTATCTCTATACGACACTGTTTTGACCTTTATGGCCTTATCAGCAGAGCATAGTTCTTTATAATAAAAAATCCCGTTTATTTGTGAAAGGATTATGAAAAATGTTTATCTTTCAGCCTGTAATTGCTAAATAAGGAATCAGGGTGTTCTAAAATATTTTGTAAGGTAATGTACCATCGAAAATACCACTGAAAGCAGATGGTAAGCCCTAAATAGGGATCTGCATCCGCTAATTTAAAGCACCGTCACTAACAAAATCTTTGAATTGTTAGCTTACAAATTTGAAAATCTTGCACAGATGCTTGTCACGTTTTATTCAAGCAACGAGTCTCAAAAAAATGACGCAAGGGAATCGCTCGAGCAAATTTGTTTGCAAGCTCGAATCATCGCAAAAAGAGGAAAACAGAGCCAAGTCGGGTGATTCCTCGAAAGCTTACAGCAAAGCTAGAGCTTTTAATTGTGCGTCTTATTCGCTATAACAAATCGGAAGCTTGTGCTCGAAGATTAAAGCCGTGTTTATACCGATGCCATGCACTGCACGTGCGCGGTAGTCACCTAGCACATTGCAGATTTGTCACCGTTTCTTCAGAAATAAAAAAATCCCTTGTGTTTAAACTGCGCTAAACTGAGGTTGCTCGGTTTCGTATATGTGGCCATACAAATTACAAACCCTTTCTGCGGAAACGTCGACCACTTCGAACAAGCACTCGTCCAACAGCTCGGTTCTCTATTAAAGTAGCTTGGTCGTTGGTATTCTTTGTACGCACACTTTTCAGCGAAATGAACTGCGTGAAGCACACACACGTCAGTTATTTTGTTCAGGCGTGCCAAAGTGGATCCTAACAAAGATCACATTTCTCACCTGGCAGCAGCCTTACATTTCATCCGGCACGCTACACACTGCAATGCCAACGGCACACAAGCGACCAGTGGCGCTTTGAATGATGCGCCAAACCGGGGTGTACTAAAGGAACGCCATCAGGACGGTGGTTCACCTTTTAAGTATATTAACGGATTAGTTTTAAATGCTTCGACGCTTTTAATGCCACTGTTATTTTTTCGAATGTGCAAAAATATACTTTAGCTGAAAACAGCTCACATTGGGTAATAACGACCATCAGCCCTAATTTCCCCAAATGAAACTCAACACACACAAAAAAACAAATTTGCCTTGAGGCTAATTCTTGTACGTTCGTCTACTCAGAAACGAAAAGTGTCTAAACATCCACCAAAGTCTAAAAAACAAACCTCATCACAACCAGGATTGCCAGATGAAAATTTCAATAAAAAGCCAAACAGTGCTGAAAAGAGGCCAAAAAAATGCCAAACCGATTGTTTTAAGGCCAGAAAAGAGCCAAACTTTGTTCGTAGTATTGCTATTCCTTTGTCACAAAAAAACATCTAAATTACAAAAGTATCATTAGAATTATTTTTCGAAATTTGGAGTAAGTCTTGCTTGGTCTTGTACTGGAGCTCATTTCTGATGCTTCTCTGAAATTCATGGTTTCTCAGATTGTACACGTTGGTTAAAATGGCGCCACAGTTTGCATACTGATCCATCGGGAGCTTTCTACACGAAAGGATCTTCCATTCACTCAGGTACTTACAAACAAGTAACGACCAAAATTACATGAGCCCTTCCACTTCCTCGACGTCATTGCCGCATTTCTATCTCGAAGACGCAGACCTGTCTGCAAGCGTTGAGCTTCCTTGTGCTTGCAACACACTAGGCTCACACAGTGCACACCCAGTGATTACGGAAAGAAATTATTTCGAGCCTCGCATCCTTCAACTCTTACTAACATCAGAAATTCAGAACGCGGACATCGGTGTGATACAGTATTTATTGCAAA
>Ga0210059_1004526_pt1 | contig 22445 bp, 16 predicted proteins | sample Ectturendosymbi2_FD_188042 | JGI IMG/M metagenome (GOLD analysis project Ga0210059, IMG submission 188042) | Ecteinascidia turbinata endosymbiont from Florida, USA - Sample 2 (SPAdes) (version 2) | ecosystem: Host-associated > Tunicates > Ascidians > Unclassified | place: Key West, Florida...
CCGCAGTAAAAACACTGTTCTTCAGTTGGAACGTATGTTTCCAAAATCTGTGGGTTACATTCGAAGTTTTGTGGAATTCGTTTTTCACTAAGCATATAGTGACACATTTTTCGTATTATATCGGATTTTTTGGGTGGATATGACTTACCAAACTGGTGAGTTATTTCCTCAGCAGACATTATCTCCTCATTTCCATTGCCTTTTTCAACTTCGCCCTTGAAATTTTCGAGCAAATTATACTGGTTGAAATACCATAGGCACACATTTTTATGCACACATCATGTGTTTTTTTTAAGGTGTTTTGAGGGACCAAAACGGTCTCTCAAATTCCTCCAATGGTCTCTCAAAATATAGTGACCTGAGATCACATCAATGGAGAACGGTCTCTCAAATTCCTCCAAGCGGTCTCTTAAAATTTCCTTGCGGTCACCAAAGCGAAACCTTAAAAAAAAACCTGCACACATCAAACTCTCAAGTGAGTATTTCGTCAACCACAGCGTTTACCATTAGAGATCGACCGATATGGCTTTTTTGAGGCCGATACCGATATTTCCAAAAATTTTAAATATTGTTTTCTGCTTCATTATCAAAAATGTGATGTATTTTATGCCTTACCTTTTTTTCTAAACCTTAAAAATCAGGATTTATAAGCAAGAATTTTTGAAATTGCAGCATTTTCAATACTGGATTACCTAACTTGTTAGCATAGTATACACTATTTACAATGAATAAACACAGTGCCACGAATAAAAAAAAGAATGTTAAAATAACAAACCAATAAGAACAGAACTCTGAATGTAAGAGAACTGCCTACAGTGTTTAAATCCCGAAAAAGCAAAAAAAGTGCTTGAAAGTTGAAAGATGCTGAACAATGAAAAGGAAGTACAAAATGGAGCATCAAGTTAAGGAGGTTAAAATTAGTACAACACTGATTTAATTAACCATTGCCAAAAATGAAAATATGTCCAAAACAGCAGTAACTTTTTGATCTTTGATAGTAGTTTGTTAACAGTTACTGGACTACATAAATCTTGTAAAATTTTGTTTTTGTATATATTTCATAAATCAACCTTTCAGACTCTTCTGCAACTCAGTGGGTTTTCAATTTGAAAAGTTAATCCAAGTCGTAAAGAAACAAATTTGGAATTTTGATGTAATGTAGCATTAAATAACTGCATGTTCTTAAAAAAGAAAAACTAGTTCCATTAGTTACTGCAACTGTAGTACTGGCATTGGTATGAAATGAAATACCTCAACTGATTTGTATATTCTCAGTAGTTCCATATCAACAGTTTAAGATTGTCATGCAGAAAGCAAAGTTTATCTGCATTTTCACCAAGTAGCTTACAGTGAGTTAGCCGGTCATCTACAACCTAGCCTAAACAAAAGCAGCATTAGGCTTATAACCGATTACCGCCCCTCCGCCAGAAGTAAATTCCATTAAGAACAAGTCGCCATAACAATAGCTAAGGTGCACATGTGCGCATTACGCATCCGATGATAGTGCAATAATGCCGCGGTAGTTCTGATCCTATTAGAAACAATGCGCTTTTAACTTGCGTTGTTGCAGACACTGCTTTTGCTGATCGTATTTAACAAACGGACAACAGCAATAGTGTTGCAACAATGAACACTGACCACCGCGCTGCTATCGGACCGAACGACAAATCATCGCTTCAATGTATTCGTGAAATGTTGGAGTGGCGCTTCCGTAACTTGGGTGCCACATCCACAAACGCTGGTTTCATGTTTGCAACAGCTTGGATTGTGAGATCACAGTTATCATTATCATGCCTCGTGGAATATGTCGATTAAGTTGACCCACGAACACGATGTTTTAGCTTGCGTACAGTATAAACCAGTGCGCTTATAGCCTAATACTGTACATCATGTTAAGAAAAGTGGAATCGTTTTAAGATGTTACGTGCAACTGTTTCATAGCGACAGTTGTCGTCACTAATGAGTAACGATTGCATCTGTAATCATATTCATAACGCCATAAATGTTGCTTAACATAACGCAATTCATTTTTGATGCAAACTTTTTTTAAATTAATCTGCGCTAAACTAGGCATCGATTGGACTTCTGCACCTAAGCACCAGTCAAACTTTTCGTGCTGCGAAAATTTCCGGAAGTGCAACGGGAGTTTATTCGTACACAACACCTGCACGTGGTGGCTTCGAGCATTGCGAAACCTCCCGTTGATGCTTTTGTTTCGGTTGTGACGGCCGACGCACGTTCCATGGTTAATCTTGTCTGTTTGTTTATGAAACCGCACCTGATAGCGTTGTTGTACGATAACTGTCTCGACTTGCTTCGTTGTGCTTTCTTGCGCAAGTTGTCTGGATGCGTGAGGAATATAACAGCGTTTTGTCAACTCCTATTGAGGCCGATACCGATATATCGGTAAAACCCAAATATCGGCCGATATATCGGTCAATCACTATTTCACATACTTAATTTGCATTTAAGAAACATCTATAAAAGTAACGTATCAGAAATTTAGTTGCCAAAAGTTAGAGGAAAGAAGGCTGCCTACGGAAACGGTTGATTCAGCCGACATTAAATTCTTGAAAACACGAAATTCCTCATAGGCTCTCAGCGGAGTAATAACTCGTATAGATCAGGAGGAGGATTTATAAAACCATAAACTTTCTGCCTTGGGAGATAAATTTACCCAATCATTTACAAAACTAGTCACTGTTACAATGCTTAAAACTTAAGCACAATAATTACAATCAGGGAACTTTCGGCTTAAGGCAAATTTGCCTTGCAAGTCTCATGCCCGGAATTCTACTACTAACCGCACTTTACCAAGTTACTGGAGCTTCCTTGACTGGTGGTGCAAATCATACAAGTGAAGGAGGAAAGCAATATGCTTAGTTTTCAGTAGTAAGACTAAATATCAGGACAGGGAAGGTTTTCCAGGGTTATGTATCACTGAATGCGCGTTGAGGTGGCTAAAAAACAAGTATTATAACAAAATATCGTAGAAATAGCAAGGTTGTAAAAAAAGATGGAAAGGAGTCTGTTGACAAAACCCATCGCAATGAAAAATGCAACAGTATTTCCAAAAAGTGACGCATCAACATTTCATGGAGCGCGAAGTGATGTACACAAACACAATACCCGTGTCAACAAACATCCTGTGGTGAGCACGACGTCTGCAATCAATTTAAAATTTTACTGATCGTTTCCGAGGTTTCGATGGAATCCGGCCATGACTCCGTACTGCACCGAATGCTGAACATACTACACCAAGGCGCGTTTTACTTACCCGAGGTAACTCGTAGCAAGGCGTAACAGGCGCAAACTGCCGTTCCAACAATGCCAGGTCTTGCATGTTGCTGTAAGATTGTCCTCGCGACCTCGATTGCGCCCACGACTGCGCCAGTGAGATTTGCCGCTGCGACGTCAGGATGACGCTCTGCACTCGCCTCATTTGTCCTTTCAAAACGCCTTGAGTGCGGATAACTTCTGGGGCGTCGTCGCAGTCACCTGAAGCATAGCGATGAACGTCTGCTTCCTCTTTCACCTCTCCACCGGCCACCTCACTTTACGCAAAAAAAGCTTGTGTAAGAAAGGAAAAGAGTAGCTTAGTTCGCTGGAAAGGACAGACCAAGCAACGGCGAGCAATGACATGCATTTCGCTCTGAAAGTCGCAGTTTGTTGATGTGTTGCGTTTTTGACGGCCTGCAGCTCGCGAACTGTATAAAATCATTTTTTGCAATCATTTTGTCAAAAGAGAGATATAGCTTCAGACACAAAACAAATGCAAGTATCTGACAAGAAGCAACCTGAACTGCACCGAAAAAAAAAATTATGATATGTATTGGGGTAAAATGAAATATTTCGAGCAATCCGTACGACCTTGCCGCAAGATTCCTTCCACGATGCCATCAGCAAGTTAGCATCGCAGAAAGAACAACCGGTGCCAATATACATCACGTAATTGTTCCGTACTGCGCACCTGCAATCACTTGAACTGCTGCAGCCGCTCCTGTCGCTACTCTCTTCAGAACTGCCGACCTTCCAGAACTTTCCAGCGTTCCTTTCGCTCGATTCAGACAACGGAGCATGGAAACTCAACCCTCCCCACGACGATGACATTTCGTTATTAAAGCCAAAGCTTTTAGGACCAAAAGAATCTGAAATGGCCGCAGGACCACCTGATCTGCTGGAGTCCGTTTCTGTGTGAAATAACAACCGTTTTCAAAAGAAAACCACATATTTGTGAAAATGAAGCTGGGCATTACACTTACAATTGACGTTTTTTGCGCCCAAATTATCGAAGTAGAAGAAATTGTATTTCAATCGAAGATGATCAGTGACCAGTACCAGGCCACACGAATTACTAACTACTGTACCATGTTCATGGTGATCTCAAGAAGCACCTACACAAATTTTACCCCTAACACAACCAGTGTCGGTGTCATGTAACGATTGAGTCAAACTTTGTCATTGCAACGAAATAAGTTTAAACAATCATCTACCCACAAACAGAAAAAATATGTCGCATTGAAAATGACTCGAGTTGCATCATATTGTACCGAATCGTCATATCTATGCAAAACTGTACGAACACACACAACCTGTTTTTCAAAGACCTGTATACGTGTATCGACTCCGTGGTACGATTTGCACGGATGAACCGTGTTGAAAACTCAACGGCGTTTACCGTCAACATTCAAACTGCTGACGTTACCAATAAAATTCGGGTGCATTAGGCCCAGCATTAACACGGAAACAACTTTCATCACATCATTAACATTTTTAATGGCGATGGTCAACATTTGACGCTTAATCTTACAACGCTGAAATCACCGCGGTTTTTCTATCGTTGCACGTCTGATCGAGAGAGAGTGGCATTTAACGCCGATGAATTGGTTTGAGCATAATGGTACAGCGTCGAAGAACACTGGAACGTGAAATCGCTGTAGTTTAATGGAGCCAAACAATATTGCGCATTCATTGTTTGTAGAGCTTGGCTCAATTAGTAACATAAACGAAGGTTGAAAAGAAAAAAAGATGCCATATACCAAAAAGCAGCGGAGCGCAATTGAAAAAATCGTGCTCAGTCAAAAACATCGCTCTCACTTTGATTTTCTCTCTCACTTTCCTCGATGGTTCGATGCTCTAACCAGGCGCAGTGATATCGCACAATGTTAGGATGCTGCAGTGCTAAAAAATAGAGGGAACTTTTCTTTTCGAAGACACATAGTTGCCTGCGTCGAATGATATAAAGCAGGGGTTCCCAATCTTTCTCTTGCCATGTACCCCTTCAGCATTCCGACAGATGAGCATGTACCCATACAGTATTTCAACAGATAAGCATGTACCCCTTCAGAATTTCTACAGATGAACATGTACCCCAAAATTTCTTATTACAAAATATTTTATCACGATTATTCATAGATATATTTAACAATAAGCATGTAATGACTTTTGATAATAATATTAACTGATATATGTATAAATATTTGGAAATAAATAATATGCAAACACATTTTTATTTTCTATTGATAACCTCAAATGTACCCCTTCAGATAGGCAAATGTACCCCTGGGGTACATGCACCCCAGGTTGGAAACCTCTGTTATAAAGAAACAATAAATACGAAAACGTCATCGCCAAATCGCGCGCAAAACTTCTATTTGGTGAATGCGTTTGGGCAAAAGAATTACTTGGCGTTGAAGCTTTCTTCTCCGAACGCCACCAACAAACATAAAAAACACTGTGGCGAAACAGCTCTTTGCCGAAAACATACACGTAAAACGGAAACAGACTAACATAATATGCACTTCTCGTCGAAATGTTCGACACGGGCTTCAAAGAAGACCGCATCCCATGCCCACTAAAGTTTTCTGTAAAATTTTGAGATTGTTTAAAAGCCAGCAACAAATGCCTTGAACATTTTAAATGGAACATGAAATCGTAAGTATTCACTATTTTTAGTTGGTGTGATGCAGTTATGCACTCAGACACATTCTCACAAAAAAATTCGCGAATTAGACACATTACAGCATTCAATGTGCAACCGAGATTTCGTTTCACTTAAGTCGACAAGTGACTGTCAAAAAACAAAAGCAAAGGACTTCTGGGATTGTCAATGTGTAAAAATGAAACGTACCTGCTAAAGACTGCACTTCCCTCATAATGCGCTCAATGCAAGGATTTTCGTCCAAAACGCTATTGTCTTTCATCCGAATTTTTTTTACAGCGTAAACTTGTCCGTCCATTTTATTTCTGGCCTAATATATAAAAACAACGCATTCGTGCAGGGTTTCTAAACTGGGGCCCTCGGAGCGGTTCTCCGAGGACAACGACCAGAGGCTTTTACTAATTAGCTCTGCCGTGATATTGCAAAACCCAAGTGTAACAATATTAATTATACGCCAGTTGAAGGGGGCCACAAACCACGAAAGGTTGAGAACCACCGCATTAGTGGATCCGTGGGCAAAACAGAAATATTTTTGCCATCAAAATCTCATGCATACTCTCAAGCAAACCATAGCATCCAAGATGTACAGAAACGATATATTTCCTCTTATGCAAATGCATGGCCACATACTTTGAACACCGAGCCATAAGCTCCTCTTCCCACGTGTCCGATTTCTTCATATTCCTCTAAGTAGCGGGAGGCATGTAGGTTGAAAATGTTTTCTTTATCCGCACGTGTTTTTCTAAAATACACAATACTTAATCACAATGGAACCAAAACCACTAGGCGAGATCTTCCATAAATTCATTCTGAAAAATCTAGTAGAAACAACTTTCGGAAGTGGCTGTAAAACTTACAAAATTCGAAAGCATTTGTTTCTTTACAATTTGCAGCCAACATCGGCAGTTATTACACCAGTGCCAGAAAGCCCATCTAGAGGAAACGTCGTACATTCCAGATTTTTCCCATTTACTGAAGAACATTTTTTTCACAGACATAAAAACAAAAAAGTGATTGCTTGCCGCTGGAAGATTACCACAGATGAACGATCTCATCTTTGGCTAATTCTGACGAGATGTTTCACGCTCTCTGCTTTAGCTTACAGCAAAAGAACTTGCTTCGTTTTTTCAAACCCAAATGGTCTTGACATAAGAAGTGAAACACCGCGCTACCACAGGGGCCCTGTTTTGTCATACACATAGTAGTTTAGCGACAGGTATTTTCGAGTCTAGCACGCTGATTCTGATTAATTTCAAAGAAGGAAGTGGAACTTATTAACTCAGCCTGTTGACTACATCCTACTTTTTCTGTGGATCAATAATAATCATGTAAATTTTAAAACCAAAAGACCCGAACCAGACGCTTATGAAACTAACCGGACTTTCTCCCAATCACTATCAAGAATTTTATCCAGTGCAACCAGACAGCTTAATATCATATTCTTATCTATAAAGCATGAGTATGACATGACAAAGTGGTGAACTCAGAGTGTAGGTTATATGACCACTGCAAGCTATAGGTCAGTGGTGCCCAACCTTTTTTGACGTAAGATCTACCTTTCAAGTAGTCACTCTCCCAAGATCTACTAAACGTCAACATCGCAAACCCACACACGTTGTTTCCAGCCTGCAGTAATTAACTTCGCAACACTTTTCTTGCTGCCATGCAACCACTAGACCTCATATCACAAACCCTTTCTCTCCCAAACATGTACACACTAGTACACACACTACATTCTGCTTGATAAGCAATGGCCTTTATGAACCAAACAGAAAATTAAACCAGATAACAAACAGGGGGATTTCTAAGTTTGAAAAAAAGAAACTATACTTCCAACTTACTGGGAGACCTGACACTGGGAGGAGGCTAGCTTCTCGTAGTCAGGAGTGTAGCAACTGGTTGCAAGGTGTAGACAGCAAAGATGGCACTGGCCAGCACTTTTGCAGCCCGGCCCGCCCGGAGCTAACAAGAAACCGCCTGGCCAAGCCCGTTTATTCTACACTACAACTTATTTTCTGGCGCAGACTGACCCGTAATATAAAGTAACCTCAAATGCAAAGTAACAAGTTTTCAGTTCATTGTCCTTTGGACACTAAAACCATGTAGTCTTAAGGCAGAGCAGCCATAGGTCTGCTAGCAGACCTTCACTTTTGAAAACTTATTCATCCGTCTCCTTTAACTAGACACTAACGCATGTCAAGAGTGCACTACTAGGCTGCCCTACACTTGCTAGTAACATACTAAACCTTAACCAGGGGTCACCAACATGGTGCGTGCGGGCACCAGGTCGGCCGTACGGACCATGTGGGTTGCCCACAGGCCTGTTCTGACAACAGCATAAACATGATCAGTGTCTTCACATTGATAAATATCTTTAATTTTTATTATTAATGATAACACAATATGAAGACAAATTGTGCAAACTTTTGTTTCAAAAGTCTGTGTATCAAACTGGTAGCCCTTTGCATGAATCTGTACCAAAAAATAGCTCTGAGTTTTAAAAAGTTTAGTGGCCCCTGCCCTAAACCCCAACCTAAGCCTAACCTCTAATCCTAAACCAAGGGTTCACAAACTGGGGTACATCTACCCCTAGGGATAGATTTTCCAATCTGGAAGTGTACATTTAAGGTTAGCAATAGAAGGGAAAATTTATGTTTACATATTATTCATTTCAAAATACTTATATTTATACATAGGTCTACAGCTGTGAATATTTTCAAAATCATAATATGCTTATATTCGTAAATATATTTTTGTTATTTTCCTCAGCCTTTTTGCCATGAGAAATTTTAGGGATACATGTTCATATAATGAAATGCTGAAGGGGTACATTGCCAGAGAAAGTTTGGCAATACTTGTCCTAGACCAAAACCTCAGCGACACACTATAAATGAAAGTGTCTGTTGTTTTGATTGATTCATAACATGGTTCACTGATTTGTGTGGAAGCAAGTGAAACAGAATGTTGGCATAACGGTAAAGTGGAGAGAACAGCAGCAAAAAAGTTCATTGTCAGGTTTTGAAACTTTGCAAAAAACAAAAATTTTTGGCAAGCAGATTGCAGCAGCCTGGAATGACGTCACCGCTAAAACAATTATTAGCTGACTGTTTCAAAACCTTTTTAGCGGATGGCCCGAAGACTGGACTGTTAGCAGCCCGTGCCATCTCTAGTAGACAGGTTTCTAGCTGGTTAACAGTCATTGTTGATCTGTACTTGGACTTGCGATCGACTGGTTATGCACCACTGACATAAGTCATAAATTGCTACACAATAATGCAGTTTAACACGTCAACTACAGCGACCCCAGTTCCTTTAATTATTCAGGACATGTTTTGTTCGTAAAATATGGTACCTCTGTTTTGCAACAGCAGCTCTTGATGAATGTAGTGGAAGCTCTGGAGCAAGAGATGAAAAAGAAGACTGCATTAATGCATAGAGAGCTTTTTTGTACTGAAAACGCACAGATGCATATTCCTCTGCATATGCAACAGGAGAGATTATTTTCATGCTTTCCAACTGCTTGCATATCACTGAAAACAGAAAAAGAGGGTCTTTGAATCAAATATCTTGAACAAAAGCACTTCAACATTTGTTCTCAAAAACTTTCTAATTACAGTACTTAACACCCTTGAGAGCCAGGTGAATTTACCTTACTTTTCATGCATCACTTTGCACACACCACCATAACTCGCAAGCCGATTGAGATAGAGAGCTGTTCAAACACTCTAAAGATGCCAAAAGTCTTGTAATTTAGACTAAAAAAATTGGGAAGTTTCGGATATTGTTTCTTTTTTGTGGGTGATATTTTACCGGGGTAGGTTCAGGCATTTTTGGCCCAGATTGCTGGGGACCTACCTGCCTCACCAAGAGCCAATTTTTTGACTCTGTTTTTAGTAAAAACTAGGCTATAATACAAGCCTTTCGAGCAGGGGTTCCCAAACTGGGGTACATGTACCCCTAGTGGTGCATTTGCCTATCTGAAGGGGTACATTTAAGGTTAGCAATAGAAGGAAAAATATATGTTTATACATTACTCATTTCAAATTATTTATATATATAAATTTGTCCGAACCATTTCATATTACTAATGGGGTTAGACCAGGGGAAGTATTGCGTCCATACTTTTTTGCTGTATATTTAGATGATTGATCTCTTGAACTAAGCAACATTAAAGCTGGGTGTTAGATTGGTGAAATCTTATTGATCCACTTGACATTTGTTATGACATTTGTGTGCTTTGTCCAAGTGTACATGGGTTGCAAAGCATACTAGACGTGTGTCAGGCTGATGCAGGATTGCATGAAATTATTTCCAACATGCAGCAAAACTGTTTGTATGATGTTTAAGGCTAAGAGTGCAAAAAGCATGGCCATCCCGTTCCTGACACTGGGTGTACTAAAAGTAAAATATGTTTCCTGCTGCAAATATTTGGGGATTGTATTAGATATTGAGCTCTCAGATGACAAAGACATTCAGAGACAAATGCGATATCAAAATGAGGCAGTAAACAAGTTCCGAGCTTCTTTTTCCCCAGTGTTCGAACGCAGTGAAAAATGTATTCATTCGTTCCTTCTGTAGGTCCTTGTATGCATCATAAATATTGGTGTGATTTCACGAAGGCATACACCCCCTGATTGCATGTGGCCTATAACTTTGGTTGTAGGGTTCTGCACAACCTGCCGTGGCGAGTGAGTGTGAGTAGTTATCAAGTTCAATGTAACATTCTAACCTTTGAGGCTTTATTTAAAAAAATGTGTACCTGTTTCTTGAACGATTCAAAAAGTCCAACAATGTATGGTTGCTCGCTTTGATGCAGTCAGATTGTTTATACCAGTATTAGTCCTTATTCTTTGAACACTACAACAGTATTTTGCCTTGTGACTGAGTGCCCGGACGTTACAGTGTTAGTTTCAGGATGTGTGCAGGCCACAAACCATTCATATTTCACCAGGCCTTAGTCAGGGTTGGACTCAACTTCTTAACATGTGATTTTCGTGTCCAACTCTGGATGTAGTGTTGTGCCAAGTGTTATGACTTAGCCAACAACTATGTTGAGAAAGTGTCTGTAACGTAATGTTGTATAAAGTGTTAAAAGTTAGTGAACAAGTATCGGTATTCCTATGGTCCTACCACCAATGCCAATACAAAATGTTCTGTGTCTGTTATTATCAGTCTGTGTTGTGCAGGTAGTGCATGCTTGTGCTCTATGGACTTCATGTCTGGTTCAAAGATTAACACTTTGAGAACCGGCATACGATATATTCGTACTTCGATTTCTGCCTAAAAAACAGCAGTTTTCGATTGCCTTACCAACGCCGTAGCTCCTCCGACGATTGCGCTAAAGAGCTGTTCAACGGCTCAAACGGATCGGCCAATCTAGTAGATTGCACTCGAAAACAATGTTTATGGTTGGGGAGTGCAGATTTTTTGTGACAGACGTCATAAGTGAAGTAGTTTTGGGGTCATTTTGGCACATGTTGCCTGGCCTAGAGCCCAACCGCAAGGCCAAAGTGTTTCACTAAGTTTTCATTGGAAACTAGGCTTGAGTCCGAGTCTTTTGAGCATTTGATTGACTTTCTAGTGTTTCTGGTTCAAACGTTATGATCTAAAATCAACAAATTTAATTATCTAATTAGTCAAATATTTTTACTAACTTTCATCACAACGTTTGAACCCAAAACCGCAGCAGGTCATCCAAAGTGTCAAAAGACTCGGATTGTAGCCTAGTTTCCAGTAAAAACTTCAGCGGAATACTACCACCTAACAGTTGGTGCCCAGGACCAGGCAAAGTTGGCCAAGGTGGCCTAAAAGTCCTCCACTTATGACGTCACTCATAAAAAACCCACACCCTAAGCAAAAAAATTTTTTTCGAGTGCAGACTAGAAGACTTGCCGCGTCTTTTGAGACTTTTACCGTGTCTGTAGAGCATACCGGACCGGAGAAATTCCCACGCAAAGCCACGTGCATTTAGGCGTTTTTTTCCCCGCGAATCCCGAAACCAGCCAGACACAAAGACTCCACCCAAACACCACCGACTCCTTGCAACTCCGACAACCTGGTTTTTAGGCCGTAACTTTTCAACCAGAAATGTTAAACAATACTCAAGGGCTCTGAAAACTAGTATCATAGCCTAGTTTCCACTAAAAACTTCTGAGTCAAAAATGGCTCTTGTGGTTGGGGCCAAGGGCTTGATGACCTCAGCCACAAATGCCTAAACCTACCTCATTTATGATATCACCCACAAAAAAAAACTTTCCAATTTTGTAAAGATCCAAACTAGAACCCTTGCCACATCTTTTGTTTTGAACAGCTCTCTAGCTCAATAGGCAGGCACGTTATAGCAGAGTAACAACACTGCTACTTTATGGACCTTAGATATCAAGCGTTATTGCTATCTTACAAATCAGTGGCATGCTCTGGTACATCTTGTGTCTGGCCTGTGTGGATATCTGCTTTTCGCAATGTAACTTACTATGGAGTTGTTAACATCCAAACCCGCATTGTCTTTCACCTGCACCTGTTGCAAGTACTGTTGAGTAGTTTGCCTGACAAGCATCTTATAGCAATGAAAAAGATCAAATGTGTAACATTATAGCACTTTTATTTGTTATACAGCCTTCGACTGTATTTTTCAGACCATAAGGCACAGTATCAAAAATTGAATGCAACCTGTTCTTTTTTCATTCGTAAGGCATACCGGATTATAAGGCGCATTAAATGAAGAAAAACTTAGGTAAGTCAGGAAGTTTAATCTGTCATTGCATGTGAAAGAGTTTAATCTGTCACACATGCCTAATCTGCTAGACACAAATAGAATAAAGTTGTGTGTGTGTGTTTGATTCGGTGTGTGCCAATGTAGTCAGGGCCTTGTGCAGTAATATGATCTATGGTATGTGCTAGCTACTCTCAGAACCACACACATGCTGCTCATTGCAATTGCTGTTGGTTTATTACATAACATGATGGTCTGTTTAGAAAAAATCATAACTAGCAATTATATGACTAGCATCGTTTAACACATACAATTGGTTCTAGATGAGAAAGCACAACCAAATTCATACATTACGCACACCGCATTATTAGGTGCACTTGGGATTTTTGAAAAAATTAAAGTATTTTAAGTCCGCCTTATGGTCTGAAAAATTCAGTAATTAATTAGTTTAATAGTGGAAGCTAACCCCCAAGGTAGCTGGATTTTTGCTGATATGAATTAAGATATGAAATAAACAAAGCTTTCATACAGCCTGGTTGCAGAATGTACAGGCAACCACCAAAAGCAAAATAAAGGGAATACACAAACCTCTAAATAGCTGATTTGCTTTGTTGGGCTCATGTTCATAAACACTGCACAGACGTTCCAAGAGGGATCCCAACATTATACTTTGTGGAATTGTTGCAGGGTGAGCAACATTCTGCCTTTGCAAGCAGGTTTGCTTGCTAAGATTGTTATACCTTGGATTGGTATTTCCAATGTCTGAAGATCCATCTGTTATCAAAAACGCATTATCACGCTATTTATAGAACAACTCAATTTTATTGCTTGGTTGATGAAGTCACAAGCACAATATATCACTGATGAGTATGAACAAGCATTTAGGGCTAAAGATGCATGTACGAAATTTAAAAATTTGCTTATGAAACAGTTGTAAGCCACAAGAGTAGGCAAGTGAATCATCCATCATAATTTATTTCAAAGAGAAACTAATTCCGTGTATTTAAACACATCTTCTATCCTGCAGAAACGCTGCAAGAAAAATCTTTCTGGTGAAATGTTGACAATTGAAACAAGAATAGAAAAAAACACATGACCTGTGACCAGAAATATGGAACAAGATTGGAATAAGTTAACTATTTTAAAAATAAATTAGGTATAACATTCCATTTGCAAAGGAGCTGATGGTGCCTACTTTGTAGGTGAAATGAGTATGATTTTTTTCTGGGCAATAATTCCTTTTGATAGACAGCTATTTTAAAAGGTTAAACTTACTAGAACCTTGCTAACTTAAGAATAGCTGAGACAACCTATGTTCAGTGATGACTTAGAACAAAAACGTTTGACAATAGGGATAATCCTGCGTGCGAGATGACGGGTGTCCAGGGGCAGGCTATGCTGTTATCAGAGCATAGCGGTCTATGAAAGTTTCAGAAGGCACATGTGTTCTATTTTACAAGGTCTAAGAAACCTGTCAAATTGGTAAATTTCAATAAAATCATACAATTTATCAATTAATTTGGCTTGACTAAAATATTTTAAGTTACTCTCTTGCTTCGGCACAAAACGTTGTGCTAAACACAGCAAGAACTTCCCAAGAAAAAAATCTCATGAAAAGGCAGAAAATACAGTTATGCAAAATGGCAGCAAGAAACTTGCGAGTAAATACAATGTTGTTTCAAGCTGCCTCAACCTTTATTTCATCTGTATGGTTAGTACGCTTGGACCAACAATGTATTTAATTCGCGCAAGTTTATTGCTAACAATTTGTCTTGTTTTTATTGTATAACTGTATTCTTTCTCATTCCCGTCACTCAGCCTAGCTGCTTCTATTGAAAATTTATCCCCACTGTTCCGCAACAGTCTCATTGATTTAATAAGATCAGCGTACATGGCTTTAACTTGAGCTAAACTAGCCTAGCCTTGTCGAGTCTACCAATGCAAAGCTATTATTTCGTAGTTTGCTGCCAACCCCCTTTGATTATTTCTAGTCGCCACTAGCCAGAAGGTCTTCAACTGGGGGACCTTACGTTTGTGCAAAGGGGATTGATATTCTAAAGTTTGGCAAAAAGCCTCAGATGCGTAGTGTTTCAAATTTCACATTGGAGCTTTGTTTAAGGGAGATAAGCCCCCCATGGTGACAGGACTGGTTACCAACAGACATCTATTTTGAAAACTGCATTACCAAAGCATGCCATGGAACATAGGCCTTTTGGATGCCCAGCAGTGATTTTGTCTGACATTTGACAGTAATTGTATTGAACAACTTGTCAAGTATAGCAATTGCCAAGTTTTACAACCATTTGGATTAATGCCCTTTTTAAAAAAAGCCTTAACGGCAATCATATCTAAACATGTCGGTTACACTTGCGTTAGGTTTGCAGACTAAGGTTCTTGCCTCAAATTGATCAAAATGAGAGCAACACTTTTTCTAAGCTTTTCTTGTTGAAATTAATTTTTCTACGACTACAAATGTTAAGCATACCACTCAACCAGTGAACGAAGGAGACTTATGAAACTCAGGCTGCATATCGGCTGTCTCTGATTCACTCTACTCGCAGTTCAAACTGAGAATGTGAGCTCAAAGTTACTTAACACATCAACCGCTGGTCCACGGTATACTTGTGGCTGCTGTCTGATGCTCGAACGACGGTATGTGGTTTTTGCGCTGGCGCTTGAGTGGGCAAGGCGTTGTTTTAAAAGGCTTTGGATGGAAAACCTTGCATGATAGAAATAAATTCTGCACAAAAACATTAGTCATATTGTGTAGTTTATGAAAATCGAAATCAAATCATTTTTCCACTTCCTTTGGAGAGAAAAAACACCCGAAAACAAGGGTGGATTGCCTGTTTTTTTACTTTTAAAGTTTATTGCGCCTATTCCAACAATGGGAAAAATGTAAAAATCACAGAAACGGTTGCTATAGCTGATACAAAGCATCGTGTCAAGTTTGGAATTAAAAAATTGTAGAGAAGAAAAGTTATGACAGTTTTTATATCACCTGGTCCTAGACAGCATTTCTGCTTTTCGACTCCGTCCAAAAACGCACATGCGTTCAGCTGTGCTTTGCCGATCGCCAAATAGCTTAGTTTGGTTTCAATTTGACTGAAACATATACCACTATTTTGTTTCGATACATGAAACCTTCATTGATATTTTTGTTGCATGAACTGAACTGCAAAAAAACTTATTACACACATTGTACCACGAAAAAACATGCAAAATTTTATTTTCGCATGAAAAAGCCACAAAAACTTTTCTTTGCACAAAAAAAAAAAACTCAAAATTTTACTTGCACGTGGCCTGAGCATTCGACAATTGCCAGCTCTTGGATGCTGAAGTGTAACGCTTCTGCTGTTGTGGTTGTTGTTGCAGAAAAAATGTGAATATCATAGAACATTATTTGATTACCTTGTAGCGGCGGCATGTCAAGATGGTAGTGCAAGAATTGAGAAGAAAAAAACTACAACATTTTTATCAGCTGGTCGTACATATGGTTTGAGATTTGTGAAAAATTTATGCACACACGTTCAGGTGCTTGGCGTTGTTGCGATGGGAAAGGACGAGCGGCAAGGGTACAATGCGAGCTATTGTTGGCAGCAACCTTTACTGTTCTCTGTTGAACTCTAAAATCTCCATTGATATGTTGGGAAGCAGCGAAAACATTACACGCCACGATCACTGAATGCTTGACAGCTTGGCTTATATTTTCAAAAGATTTTAGAAATTGTCAATTAAGACAAGGAAAGCCTAGTGTGACAGTCTACAGTAAGTTCTAAACTTTGCCATTGTGTTTCTAATGGCTTTGAAACATGGGCTAACCATTGTTTATTGACCCACTAAAAGATGAAATTATATACTAAATTGTTACATGTATACCAAGTTGCTTATTTATGCCATAGTCCAGTGTAAGAACAAACAAAATAGAATTCAATTATGCAATTTAATTGAACGTACACTTATTATAATAGATGGAAGTTTAAAGAAAACATGCAAGATTAAGTCAAAAGAATAATCTACTAACTATGGACTCTGTGTCTGCTCACCAACAAATAAATTAAATTAAAATCTGCGACTAGATGTAATTAACAACAACTTGAACTTACCATCAAGCATGTGGACTGGCTTGAACTTTGGAATTGAAAACTCATATGAAGTTCCACTTGCCATCAGGCCTGGATTACATCACATTTTTTCTTAGGTTTGACTTAATCTGCCTGCCAAAAACTTATTTTAGAAGATAGTCCTTGTCACTAATATATAGTTATACCACTACTGGGCCAAGGATGCCACTCTCTGCAAGGGAAGTAAATGGATCAAGGATGGAAACAACAAAAACATTGTGAATAAAACTTGCTATATTAACCATCAGCAGTCCAGTGTTGCCACTCTGTTGTTACGGAAAAGTATTTTTCATGATAAAAAACACCCGATTCACAAAAAAGACACTAGATTACACATACGTGACAGGTTTGTCAGATTGCAAGAAAATTGGTGTTGCACTTAAGTCTTAAAAACAGGCAGGTGTTTGATGTGATTAACTTTATCTTATGTATTTATTTGTGTCAGAGCAGATGGTCCATAGAACACACAACACTCGCAACGATTAGCCTAATTCTTTAGACTTTTACACCTTAAAAATTTTTCAATCTGACTTGAAGTGCAACACGTTTACTTGTAAAGGAAAATTATTACATACAGTAGGAGAAAAAGACCAAACAAGCATCCATGCCGTTTCTCTTGAGAAATTCCTTGTGCTCTAAATGCGACACTTTTAACAGATGAGATGACCGCAGTCACAGTGACTTCGTACTGTTGCGATCGGAAATCCCGAGCGGCATGTGCGCAAAGCTTCGCACCGTGGCAGCAAGCAACAATAGAGATCACCCGACGAGATCACTCTATTATTGCTTGTTCGCGCCATATAGATATATTTTTGTTCTTCGCGCACATGCCATTCGTGGTGAATCATACAATTAACACAACGCCACCGGAGAGGTTGCAACAGTACGTAGCAGTATAACACAAAACAAATTATACGCTATTGTGTAATTTAAGATATAATTAGGTAGAATTTTTAACAAATCACAACTGCACAGAATAAAAAGTCCCATTACATTACAATCGCACTAAATTGTGTGATTAATTACATTCTGCTCACTCACAAAAAAACACTAGATAGGTATGAAAAAAAGGTAGTGTCTATTTTACAGACGATATTCTGGCGCCAACAGATCGGCTGGAGCTATTGTGTCTCCACTCGAAGATTCACTCTCGTAGCATGACACAATACCAACAAAACTTAACTTTGTCAGGAAAACGCCGTCGTGCTCGGGGTGTAACGGTCATGTGTTACAGCTGCTATGCTAACGGTTTTTGGTTCGACTCTCACTTTGTTTTTTTTTCTTTGCTTTTTTTCAGGCTCCGCTTACATGTTACGTTTAGGGGTTAGTGTTCTTAGGTTAGGGCTACGGTTAGGGTTAAGGTTAGGTTGTAGGTTTATCTTTTACTTATATTTAATTTACTTCGTTTCTACCAAGCTTTTTGCTGCTGCCATCTTGGCGGCAAAATAGGCACTGCTAGAAAAAACACTGTGAAGAAGCGGTCAGCACAAACCAGTGGTGTAGGGATGTGGAAATTTTGCAATCGGATTGGATCCGAAGTTTTTCAGGGCAACCCTGATTGCAGGGAAAAAGGGACAGAGGGAACGGTGGTGCATGGATATGGAAATTTTACAATTGGATTGGATCTGAAATTTTTCATAAACTCCATATACAATCCGTCTCTGAATATTAAAAATTATGGACTCCGATACCCAATCCAAATCCGAAACCGCCTACTCAGCTGCAAATTAGCAAAAACATTTGGTAATGTCTATTTTGCCTCACGAGGCAAAAGTTGTGGCTATTTTGCCTTTAGTCAGACACGATTGTTTGAAGTGGTCACATGACAAGCATGATACGCACAAGACAAGGGGTCATTCCATATCAAATTTATGGAAAAAATGAAAATTTGTAACCCTATGTCTCAGAATTTCCTTGTTTTCATATATTTTATTGCTTTCTGAAAATGATGACCAAAAAAAAAGAGTTTTTCTGATATCTCATACGGTTCTCGAGTTATGGCCTGTTGAAATTTTCACCACTATGTAGAGATTTTCCATGCGAGCACTCTTTTTTCCTCATAGGCCAATGCAAATTTGCTTGTATCTTTACAAATACTCAGCATAGATACACAAAAATTAGTTTCTGGGTGTTTTGAAGGGCAAGGAATCCAAAACTGCTGTCAAAATAGCCTTTATTTTCTCCATGAAAAATAACATTTTCATGGAGAAAATAGAGGTTGAAATTTTTGTAACAAAATTTTTTAGTTCCGAATTTGACCTCAAATTGCAAGCTGTTGATGCAACATTGCAAACAATTTTTTTTATAATTTTGTAGCACTATGCTTGTATTTTCTATTGATATAGGTTTGGTAATTATGTATTTCAAGGATTTTGGAAAATTTGAGATTGATGTTTTATACATTTTATACAAAAAACGTTTTGCTAAAAACACCAAATTTACGTGAGCCGGCAGTCGTCTAGTCGGCAGTAAATAAAACGGATCCGGCGAAATACAGCTAAAAATGTGGGCTGGATGTGACGGCTGACGTAATCCAGAGAGAAGGTAGCCGGCAGTCGAAGAAAGTGCAAAAAAACGATATGCAGAGTGTCGTATGATTTGAATGCCTGGAAACGTGCATGGCGGCGAAAGTATCCGAAATGCACAATGGCAGCTAAGCTGAACACCTTAAAAAGGGTGTGATGGCTGTGCCGGCTGATGTACGCAAACCCACAAGGAAGGTAGCCGGTGTCAGAGTAAAGGAATAAAGTTTAGTGATTGCTTTTTTGATGTATCTAGATTAAATTGAAACTTTTTGGTTAGATGCCAGATACCCACAACAAGCTACAGTAGCCTACGGGAATAACTATAACAAAAGAAAAAAATTGGAGTTAATTTTAGATCTCAATTATTTTTCTTTTTCTAAGGCAAACTCTAACCTGAAAAATTAAACGAAACACCAAACCCTCAGCACTATTCATCAGATTTCTCTGCGATATGTAGAATAACATTCAGAACATTTGCACATGGCGTGAAGACAGAACTTTCGAAAGTCGGACATTTCACTTGACACCGCCAGTTGAGGAAAGTGCAAAAAAACACAAAAGCAAGGTGTTGGCCGATTAAAGCAAAGAAAAGTAACTTACCTACTAGGCCAATGTTTAGACAAAACCTTTTTGAATAAAGGCTATTCTAAAACAATTAACTTCCATTTGAGCTATGCTTTGCCAATTGACCATTGCTTGAAATTAAACGAAAAAACAAAAGACCTAATTTAAATCATTCTAGCATTGGCAGAAAGTTGAAATAATTAAAAAAATTCAAAACAGCAACGTATGTCGGATATTTTCAAAAAAAATGTGTCTCATGAACGTTATTTTTCAACTGACTTGCATTTCTTAATTGCAATTGAAGTGTGGGGAGAAAGTTTAAATAATATTGAAAATTTCAAGAAACTGTGATGTACGCCAGAATTTTTTCGCAAAAAAAGTCGCATAAAAAATTATTTTTCAATGGATTCATATTCCGTGATTCTAGCATGGGTACAATGTTAAAATAATTAGGAAAAACTCATGAAACTGTGATGTCTGAACAATTATTTTCATGCGATCTATATTTCGTAATTCTAGCAAGGGAAAAAAATTGAAATATTTCGGAAGAACTCATGAAACTGTGTAGTCCGCTTGAATTTTTTCACAAAAACATCTCTCACGAACAATTACTTTTCATGTGATCCACATTTCGTGATTCTAGCATGGGTATAAAGTTGAAATATTTTTGAAAAACTCATGAAACTGTGAAGTCCGCCTGAAATTTTTCACAAAAAAATCATTCACGAACAATTACTTTTCATGTGATCCACTTTACGTGATTCTAGCATGGGTACAAAGTTGAAATATTTTTGAAAAACTCATGAAAGTGTGAAGTCCGCCTGAGTTTTTTCACAAAAACATGTCCCACGAAAAATTAATTTTGACATGATCCACATTTCGTGATTCTAGCATGGGTGCAAAACTGAAATATTTTTGAAAAACTATGAAATTGTGAAGTCTGCTTCAATTTTTTCACAAAAACATGTCTCACGAACAATTACCTTTAATGTGATCCACATTATGTGGTTCTAGCATGGGTACAATGTTGAAATATTTTTGAAAAACTCATGAAAGTGTGTAGTCCGCCTGAATTTTTTCACAAAAACATGTCTCAGGAACAATTAATATTCACGTGATCCACATTTTGTAATTCTATCATGGGTACAAAGTTGAAATATTTTTGAAAAACTCATGAAACTGTGTAGTCCGCCTGAACTTATTCACAAAATCATGTCTCATGAACAATTACCTTTCACGTGATCCACATTTCGTGATTCTCGCATGGGTACAAAGTTGAAATATTTTTGAAAAACTCATGAAACTGTGAAGTCCGCTTGAATTTTTTCACAAAAACATGTCTCACGAACAATTACCTTTCATGTGATCCACATTACATGATTCTAGCATGGGTACAAAGTTGAAATATTTTTGAAAAACTCATGAAAGTGTGTAGTCCGCTTGAATTTATTCACAAAAACATGTCTCACGAACAATTACCTTTCATGTGATCCACATTTCGTGATTCTGGCATGGGTACAAAGTTGAAATATTTTTGAAAAACTCATGAAACTGTGTAGTCCACCTGAACTTTTTCACAAAAACATGTCTCACGGACAATTACCTTTCACGTGATCAACATTTCGTGATTCTAGCATGGGTACAAAGTTGATTTTTGTTCCAATGGACCAGTGGTTCCCAAACTTTTTTGGTCTGTGGCCCAAATCTTTATTTAATAGCGATTCGTGGCTCACCACGTGCTGTAAAGCTTGGGCACAAACAATTTTTAAACTATGAAAATTTAACACAAAAACAGGCGAAATGATTTCTAGCAATTTTTTTTAATGAGATGCATGCTCTTGAAATTTGGCTACAAGATTCGGAATTCTTGGCTCTGTTGATGACAGAGCACAGGGAATATCTTGCTCAACTTCAAGACAGTTACGCTGCTTAGACTTCATATTTACAAGTGTTGAAAAAGCAGATGCACATAGCCACGTAGAGTTAAATGGTAATAACTTTTTTAGAGCAATTGTACTTATTTGTGGATATGACAATGCCACACTTAACCAAAACTCAGTGACCGGAAAAGATTCAAATAAATCTCGGCAGTTTGAGTCGTTTTTCAAGTCAATCAATTGGTCTTGCAGTTCATCTTCTACTTTCTCAGGGGAAAGCCGGAACGGATTTCTTGCAAGGGATAGGTCATCTCCAATAGCTTCAGGAAAATATGATTTGAATTCGCTTTCCAGATTTTCAAGATGTTGAGCAACATCGGTCTTAAGCGCTTCATCCAAATCGGAAATATCAGCCAGATTGCTAAACATTGCCAAATTGCCTTCTGAACTTTACGTCTCCAGTTTGACAATTTCACTACAAAAGCATTGATCAAATCCACAAACTGAATAATGTTTTTTCTTTCCCTTGCATTTTCAGATTAAGAGTGTTCAAAGAATCAAAGATATCTACCAAGTATGCCAAACAAGCAATGAATTTTGAATTAGTAAATGAATTGCTAACTCCGGTTTCACATCATTTAAAAAGATTTCCAGCTCATCACGGAGCTCAAAGACTCTTGATAAAACGTTCCCTTTAGAGAG
>Ga0210059_1004528_pt1 | contig 22444 bp, 13 predicted proteins | sample Ectturendosymbi2_FD_188042 | JGI IMG/M metagenome (GOLD analysis project Ga0210059, IMG submission 188042) | Ecteinascidia turbinata endosymbiont from Florida, USA - Sample 2 (SPAdes) (version 2) | ecosystem: Host-associated > Tunicates > Ascidians > Unclassified | place: Key West, Florida...
ATTCAATTTCATAATTGAAGTAAATTAATGAAATTGAACGAATAAACTACAAAACATAACATGACAAAACCGAAAAGGAAAATTGACTTATTTGCCTTTCACACTGATTAATTGCATCTCTTAGTGGTGATGTTATTTACGTGTGTCTTTTTACCTTTTTATATAAAGGTTTACTATTGTGAAATGTTTGGCTTTTTTTGGCTTTTTTTGGAGGTGTGTTTGGCTTTTTTATGTTTTGGCAATCTGGCAACCCTGCCCGCACCTGTCACTGTGCGTCTGAAAACCACTAAACACTTATACAATGTGTTTCGCTGGTGGCAGTCTTTTCAGTGGCTCATTTCAAAGCTGACAGAAGCTCTTAAAATCACTGTAAAGTAAAAATGTGAAACATTTGGTCAACCTTCAGCGCTCCTTTCTTTGCTTTAAGAGCACTGTTAAAAATGTATGTTGTTCACTGACGAACTCTTTGAATTTGCTCATCCATACTAAACATTCGTCCATGATAGCAGCGCTAGATTCCATTACGTAGACTCTGCTTCTTGCAAGATCAATGAGATCTGGAAACTCCCGTCTGTGGTCTGGCTACCAATGGAGAATGTCGCTACACCCTTGTACCACAAGCATCTCTGTTGCATTTAGTTTCTTGCTCATATCACGTTCAAACGTCACATGCATTGAGACAACATTCAATTCCCCGCACAAAGAATTTCTTATACCGCGCCTGTCCCACACCAAGTTCAACCCGTGCTCGCACCGCACGCATAGTTCTGCGGGTTCTCACACCTGCTCCGCAAATGCGGGTACCCGCAACCCGCGCAGAACTTATACAGTACACGATATTTCTGTAAATTTGAAATGTTCCAAATGCACGAGAATGAGATTTCACTACGCAAATGGTCTGGTGGTGCTGCGCAATTGCACACCTCAGAGGGAAGATAGCTTGGGGCAACCAGCTCACAGGGCCGAACCACCGTAACTGAGAGAATGATATTATTAGAAGTGGCTGCACAGTGAGGGCCTTTCCGAATTTCACGGCTGCACGCTTCGTGGCATAGCTTTTTACCGTAATTTCTTCGTAGAAATCCCATCCCACTTGAACGTGTTTTAACCCTTTTTCGCTACCCAAGGCTCATGACCATACGTCAGGATTGGAACAAAGACCGGTTTGCAAATTGAGAGCTTTGGGGTATTTGAAGTTTCGAGCGTTATCTTCTTCAAGCCACAGAACGATAACGCTCAAACTTTACTGCTTTTGCTTTAGTAGTCCGGATGTCAATCTTCTTGTTCTGCTTTCCGTTACTCGAGAATGTCACGCCGAGGTGCTTGAACGTTTCCACTTCGCTGCTCCTTGCAGTTTACACACCACACAGCGTTGGGATTTCAGTTGTGTCTGTCAAAGCGCAGCACCACATTATGACAAACTTTGGCCAAAACTGGTGTCCAGAGAAGAAGCTGATGCGTAAATTATCGAAAAACTGACTGAACACGCCAGGTTCCCTAAATGAAAACCCCTGGCTAAAAATTCCTCGAATCGGTTCAGAGAACCCCAGTGTAGTTTCGTAGGCGTTGTTTCATTCAAATGCAAGGAGTTTGCAAGCAAAATTCAATTAGAAACAGTGCATCGTGTAAATACGTTCACTGATGTTGCGTTTGAGGTCAGGATTTCGATGTATTTTATCCATATATGCGAGTACATTACGGAAATATCTTTGCGTTTTTCTGTGACACATGCATCGTATGTGGAAAACATTGATCTAGTGGTTGAACATCTGTCGAGAATTCGTCCGTAAAATTTGTTGCCATGAGCATTCCCCCATCTCCTTTGTATCAGCACTGGTTTTAATGGTTATTTGCCACTGTGCTTGGCACTTTTTCTGTAACGGTGCGTTTTCATATCTGTGTTTGCTTTTGAAAATTAAAGAACCATGAAAAACTCAATTTAAGTTCAAGCAGGCAACAGACGTGGAGCCGCCTGCGGCACATTCTGTTTTTATGCTTTTATTCCAAGCATTGTTGGTTAACGCACCTTTTCAACGTCAGAACCAATTTTCTGGAAAACGACATGACAATGCATGAAATGAAATGATAAAACTGACAAATTTCCAAACGGCGACATGACAAAAAAGAGCAAAAATATAGAAAACTCCGTTCTTTTACAACAATCTTGTCCACCACAGAGTGAGCTTTTTTACCAATGAGTAGCGGATCAGTGTTGCAAAGGAACTGCTTGATTTGAGCGTTTAGACGACGGTGTTATGAAAACATTAGAGGTGAATTTATTCTAATTGATTTTTAAAAAGTTCTTTTAAAATAAGAGCTAAGAATGCCTATTTAGTAGGCGAAATATATACTCTATAAGCACCATATAGTGTCTGATTTTTTGCTGCGAAAGAATTTCTTTCGATACTTGATAGTAGTAAAATTGATAGATGTTTTTCAAAGTCATGGCAGAGTGCCTCACATTAATGTGACGCAAGTTTTTCAGCGGAGTTGAGATGGAGCGAAATTTCAGTGCAAAACAGTGAGACCTTGTAAAAATATAACAGCTGACTACAACCGCTCAATATCTTTCAGATACAGTCAGGAAAGAATGAGTAATGTTGTTTTGCAGTTTTTCCTGCCGGTTAGCTTATCACAACGCTTTACCGTCTATGTCACATCACGTACGACTGCTCTACAAGCGAACATGCAAAGTTGCTAGTCAATTAAACTTGATCAAGCTAAGCTCATTTTACTACCTAGGTTTAGGTACTTGCAATGTTCATTTTAGCCGATCAAACGTATGCCATCTTCAGGCTAATGCGCTGTTTGTGTGGTAGAGTAAAACTAACATAAAGGTTGTTCCTTTTTCCTGTAAGTTAACGTGGGCGTATGAGAAACACATCGTTGCTATTTCCTAAGATTCATTTCCGATCCTTTATTTAGGGCTTGGGTAAGAGGAGTCAGAAGTAAAGTGAACTAGCTTTACCATGAAGACGTTTCTTTTGTTTACCTTGCTCCTATCAAAAATCGTTGGTTTGTAGTCACTGCTTGTGATTTTGTCACAAGCTTCTCAAGGCCCATGTGATTTGTGAAACAGAGTGCTTGCGAGTTAAAAAAAGAACATAGGAAAGAGTGAGACGTGCAGAGATACGATTCAAAGTGATCTCGCGAGCTTTTTTGCATGTTTGGGAGCACCTCTGCAATTAGAATTTGTTTGCAGAACATACCAGTTATCACAGGTTCAGACTACAGTTGCTTCAGTCACATCGTCAGAAAAGTTAAGGTCTCTGTGGTAAGTTGAGGTGATATACTGTGAACTGCGCAAGTTGACAAATACAAAATGATTAAAATGTTGTTCCTGATACTTGCTTCAGATATTGCACATACAAATATTGCTGCTTGCATTTTGTACGAAGCAAAACAAAGCCACTTGATTTGTACAGAAATAAGCTTGTGGATGTAGAAAAACTCCTCGCAATTGGTAACTGACCGAAAAATCGTTGCCTAACCCACGCTAAGTATGATGCAGTTACATTTTGTGTAGTACACTGAATTTGAAAACCTTAGGAAGGTAAGGTATAAGGAAATTTGAAATTCCTAGGAAGGCATATGGTGTTCTAAAGCTTTGGGAAGGCTACAGAATCAAATGTTTTAGTGCATACAGTGGCATTGCTAAGGCCTTTAGCCCAAGTTATGTTGACAATTGCGTATGGACTGGAACCAAGGTCTTTTGTGTACCGCTTTTTGAGCTTTAACACCGGACACTAACCTTTCACTCGTTCACACGTTTACAACGCATGACTTGCCAGCTACGTCTTTATGTTGAACGCGTATGTCTGGTTTCATGCATCATCTCACATGTGGATAGTCTACTCTACAGTATAGTTACTTTCGTGCATCGCATCTATTTTTCCGCCTTGCTTGCGAGGGGGTAGCGTTTTGGTCACGTTACTTTAACATCAGTAATTGTCAGGTAGACAAACGCAGAATATGTAATTATTTGCAGCTGTGGCCTTACATATTAAATTAGGATGACGCTCAGCAGAACAAAATTTTAGAAAGATATGCGACACTTCGTCCGAATTTAGGAAAGTATGGAGCGACTGGGGGCATATAGCCTACACTTGTATACGCTGGTAGTACGCTCCTATTTAAAGTTATTTTAATTATTTTTGCTACACGTAATGGCAGAATGAACTAAAGAGGGCTTCAGTCGTATTTAAAGATTCAGACAAAATGAAACTGTTTTGTGTCTTTTCAATCAAAACTAAAAACACTTCTACCGACACATTCCTGTAGGAATGTCTGTAAAACTGATTTTACCATCAAGAATTGTAACTGATACGTTTTCTTATCTGTTGTTTACTGTGCTTTATATTCTTATCATTTTCTCTGTTGTACCCGACTAGGGATCGGCAACCTTTCCCTAGTCGCGGGCCAAAAACAAATTCTGCAAGGTTTGGTGGGCCGTACTAATTTTGCACCAACAATTCCTTTCCGTTTGCTGTTATTAAAACTTGGGAATTTATGGAATTTTAATCACATTAACTGCTGATTTTCACAGTTCATAACTAAAGCCGAAAATGCGAAATATAGCACAGTGCGGTTTCTCATAAGTGCTGTAGTTCCTCGTAAGTATCCAATAAAAGGTTTTGCAAGGAGTGCAGATTCATAAAATATAATACCACTAAGCGGTCCATACAACTACTAAAATTTGGTAAAGGGGTTGCGAGCCGGATGATTTTGCTTGGCGGTCCGGATCCGTCCCAAGGGCTGTAGGTTGCCCTGTACTGCACTATCATTATTTTAACACTTGTGAGCTGATGTAAGTGTTTCACTCTGGTCTCAGATTCTTAATCGGACACTAAAGAATCGAACTTCTCTGCTCTTACAGCTTCTGGTGCTGTAATATTCACCTTTTCTTTTGTAGTGTGGGTGTCACTAGATGTTGCTGTTGATGTACATGCTGTCATTTCTAATATTTTTGTCACTGTCAATATTAAAAATATCATTGTTGCTATTATTGCTGCCATATTTGTTTGCATAATGATTGTTGGTAACTTAAAAGCATTCTTAGATACTTTTACTATTCTAATGACTTCCATTTTTCTCTGTGCTATTTAAATTGCTATCATAGCTATAGTTTATTTTTTGAAGATTTTGCATTTATTCTTAGCGTGATTCAGAACCGTCGCCAGACGTTTTCGCTTTGCGTTTGCGTGGGAGGGCTTGACATAAAATTAACCAAAACTCCACTTATTTATAGCGTATCACGTTTCAATTTGGGGGTGGGGCTTAGAGCTTTGGTTGGGGGGTCTAAGCCCCCAAAAGACCCCCGTGGCGACGGGACTGGCGTGATTGCTGATTGCAGTAGGCCTATGTTTTGTGTGCTGAAAACGAAATTAGGTCATTATAAGTATCATAAAAAAACGCAATTTTCTTCGCATAAAACGTGGTTTTAACTGTAAGTGCACTCATAGCTTGTCACGGTAGTGCATGTACTCACCAGGGCAGGTACTAGCGTTTATAAAATGCGAAATACAAGACTAATCGCAATCGCAACAGAGATGACTGAAATGTGTAAATCGCAGAAAGAGATCTCGTTCTGCCTCTCTCCTCACTGCAGTGCAACAATCTATACTGAATTGACTTGACAGTTTGGTCAAGTGTATACAATCCTGAAGTTTCATCAGTGTAGTTCAGCTTGACTTTGCCGTTTTCTCACACTGTTAAATGTTAGGTCGGCTGCCTGTAAAGGTACAGGTCGCATCTTTCGCGAAACATTCAAGACTATATTATGAAGAGTTACAAAACAATTTCAACCACTTTCAGAAAATGTGATCACCAGACCTAGTTCTGCGAATCTACGAAATCGGGTCGCGTTCGAAAAAAATAAATGAAAATCTTGTCGTGCTTTTTTACTGGTCCTTCCAATAAAATGAGTGGAACAGTGATGGCACAACTTCATCAATGGATTTTACCCTAGTTTGTTTCCGTTTGTCGAAAAGATCATCCATTGAAAACGTTTGCCTGCTGTGCATAAGCAAGAATTTAACGCGTTTAAAAGCAGAGTCGGCTGGGACAGACACCTCCAGGTCACCAAAGCAAATAACAGTTACCTGTTATCGGACATGAAAGAGACCAACTTTGTTGTTCTTAGAGCATCTTTCTCTACATGTGTCGCATCAACCTCTCTATGTCGCAAAACTATGACGCATAATTTGACACGCAAGTACACAAAATCTAGAACAGTATCTAGTCAGCCCGAATGAAGAGCCGTCGTTGGTCTGTGTATGTGTAGCTAGAAATAAAAGATCGTCTTGTTATTTATCACGTCAGCAAAGATATGCGACCAGACATAAACATGAAAAAGTCATCATGCTTATGCTCAATGTTGGTAAAAGTTGTGCTCAATGCTGGTAAAAATTCAACAAATAAAAATGATCAAAACGGGTGAATTCATCAGGTAATCAACATCACCTTCGCAGCGTTTTACCAAGTTTGGATCATTCAAATAATTTGGAAAAGTCTATTGCAAGCGTTTGTCTTTTATTTTTATATTCTTCGTATTAAGTGGATACAGATAGCGACAGTTCCAAATGTGACATTTTCTATTAATTTGCTACAATCCAATGTTACGATTGATTTTATTTCAATACATAATAAGTGAAAGCTTTGAAATCCCTTTTGAAGAGAACCACCAGAAAATGAAGCCGAGCACAAATCCCAGCACAAAGTATACAAACATCATTGCTTATCTTTTACTATACAGTTTTTCTAGTGTAGCTAACTACGTGAAGAACAATATCTGTTTAACTCAAGAAAACTGCTATTTCCTTTAAGATTTTTTTCTGTGATAGGTTGTAGTTGCTAAAGCATGTCGACTGAAACTTCGGAAGTGACGACGAACGAAAATGTGTCCCATGTCCAGCATCCTCCCTTCAGCGAAAGCTACTGGATATTTTCTGAGATCGTGATAGCTGTTTCGATGTTTTTTTCCATATACATACTCCTCTGTCTGGCTCGGTATGCATCTGTGACTCGATGCAGGCCCGGTCGCGAAATAAGTGGACGCAAAGGAAAAGTTCTGTACAGAATGTGCCTAATGAGCGTTGTGATGGCAGTTGCTCGTTTTATTTCAGATCAAGTGAGCGCTCTGATTGGTTGGCAGACCGATACCCTCTGTCTGGTCACCGTTTCGGTGAGCACAGTTTTCTACGCTCTCAGTTTGTATCCCGTTTATTTTTTCCTCTGGATGCGGCAAAGCATTTTCTACGCAAACCCGGTACTGGCCCATGTCCTCAATCCGGTTGTGACAGTAATAAGTTACGCGACATTGTTCGTGATGCTCGGCACTGGTTCAGTCCTGATCATTGTGTACGTGATACCGGAAACAACTGGCTGGAATTTTACAACTGCTGGAGGGAGTTGCCGTGAAACTTCGAGTGAAAGTAAACGTGGTGGATTTGATGTAGTTCCGTTGCTGGTGGTTTGCTTTTCTACTGCCTTTCAACTGAGCTTATTAGCCTTGTTCATCTACCCTCTGCTAACCAGAAAAACCCAGAGATATCGTTCTTCCGACCCTAGCAGTAATCATTCAATACAAGGCGGCCAGAACAGAAGATTGTCCGATTCAGAAACGTACTGCAATAGTCACGTTCTTGCCGCTGAGCAATCGAATTATGAAGTAATCCCAGACAAAGAGCAAGTGCAGTTACCAAGACATAGCCCAGCATCCATTCAGACAAACTCTAAATACACTCACGAAACGGACGAAAAAGATCCCAAGAAACCGATGCACTTTATTAAAATGATGCGGAAAGTCAGCGCTGACGACAGACGTCCTTCTGGATCGAGCACTCTTCCAGAAAGGAGGTACGGTCTACATACTAGAGACTAGAAAGTCTGTCTTGGGGCCCGCTGGCAGCACTTATAAGAGAATGTAAGGTTTTCAAACAGAAACCCAATTATCTCTTTGCCTGCTTAACGTGATGTTCAAGACTGAGATGACGTCACGTAATTACAGGTAAAATCAATGAGTTTGCCGACATAACATAGCGGTTTTAAACTCAAAATCATTTTCATCACCACCAGCACGTTTAGATGTATTGGACACACTTAGCAACCCTCAAATTTGTGCATTATTAATCATAAAAACTGTGTAGAGTTATTGATAAAATGCCATGAAAGGTACCACTAACGCATGGTCTTCTCATTGGTATGTCTCGTATATTTAATATTCATGTCATACAGAAGCGTTTGTGCAGTAGTGAAATCCGTGGGAAGGTACAACCTAGGTTTCCAATATTATAAGAAACAGTAAATAAAGCATCTCAGTTTCCGGAACAGTAATGCAATTCAAAATTTGATGAGCTGGTGCTGGCAAATTAAAAGGATTAACATGCCAAAAACACAAAGCATAAACGGATTGAGCAGTATAAATAAAAACGTTAGGAGCCTAGGTGGTTCCTTAGGTAAAAACTTCTAATTTCCGAAACTCTGCGTCAAATTACGTTCTTTTTAGCTTTTTTGACTTTAACGAATTTACATTTTCATTCCTTTTCAGAATTAATAATATTAAAGGGCATTTTCAAACAAAACCTCATCCAGTCGTATAGTTTACGTAAAAGTAGAGCAACAAGCTTTTCGCGTGGTCTTCAGTTGCTTGTCTTGCTTAAACCCAGTTCCATTTGGTAGTTCAAAAGACAACTGCTGCAACAAAGTTTTATGCATAATCATGTGCAGTACAAACGACTTGATAAAGCACGTAGTGTAAAATCCCTACAGAAGTGTGGTTCTAAGTTATGACTTGTGCTTAACGTACATGCGTTAATCCATCTCTGGTTCGCACAAGCTCATGCAGAAAATCAGCATGAATGCCAACAGTGCGATCAAGAAGGCTGGAAAAAGGGTCGGTTTGAGAAAAGTTGTATTTTTACCCATTTTCCGAATATCGATGCAATATTTTGTTCCGGACCTGGTGGGAAAAATAAAAACTGTTGATTGCACTTCTTTTTTGCAAGAATTTAAGTCATGGATTTCTTGTGTTTCAGAAGCAAAACTCAACAAGGACGCCGCGTCATACGATTTATCCGCAAGGCTTTTGTGCTTTCGCTGATCTGTGTTGTGTCAGACATCATAGTTACGGTAGCACAGTTGATTTTGCAAGTGCCAGAGATTGTCTACTTGGCGATATTCGACATAAATCTTCTGGTAAACATTCTTTGCATCATCATGTCATTCAGGGATTGGCCGAACATGATACTGCCCATGTGCACCAGGTAAGGCTCTTTGCAAACCCTAAACGAGCAAATCATTTCCTGCTAATCGCAAGTTCTCGTCTAACGTATCAACTTAAGAATTTCTCTTTCACTGCTGCTGTTACTTTGCGTTTAATGATACAAAACATTTAAAGTTATTATGAATGTTTTGTGACAAGTCAATTTTGGTTGATGCCAGCGCAAAGTTTATGATACGCAACGTTTTTCAGGATTGCTCTCCGAAGAAGGTCATCAACTGCTGCATCTAGTGCAGCGTACGCGGGTCGCACGAACAGTACGAAGTTTATAGTAACTATGGCGCAGTGTCGACGAGAAAGAAATGGTCAGCTTCCAATGCACGGAAACGGAGAACATTTGTCATCAAGCAACTCACAGAATGACAGCAACGGAGCTGGCAAAGGGTCATCGAACGAAAGCTAAACGCGCAGCGAAAATATTTACAACTACTGTTAGGCGATGAATTTAAGGTTTTCTGCTTCCTGACACAAAATTGATGTGGTGGAAGGAAAAAATTCAAGGGAATTTTTCCTATTTTAACATTAAATGCGTGCATCCTCAAACCTGCTTGACCGCGAAAGGACCAAATGGTAAACACGACGCAATAAGCCAACTCCTTTGGGTCACGTTACACTACGAAACAAAAATAATGCCACGCAAGGTAGTGAAGCAGAGGTTGACGTGAACTTCCTGTACTTTAAAAGTCGTCTTCATCAAAACCACACGCAGAAGTCGACTTAGATTTGAAACGATGTTCAGGCGTTTAAAATGGCGAAAGGCCGTAAATTACTCTTGTTAGCTACGAGCAAACAAATTTTTTTTGTATTAATATTTTAGTTGTTTGAACCTCTGCCAAACCTTTGCACATAAATAACGTAACGTGACTTCATGTTTTGCTTCCGACGAGTCCACTGTCTCTCATTTATGGAAGTGTATTTTGACACACCATACAGCAGGAATGGGCAAACGACGGCCCGAGGGCCGCATGCGACCGACGCAAGGTTTTCATGTGGCCAACTAGGATTAAGTCACATGTTCATGTCATTAGGAGACAGAGTATATGTAGAAGTGGTGTTTACGACTCACAGCAATTATGTTTTATGGTTGCATCGATTTCCCACAATCAAAATTAAAACGCCTGAGCTGTTGCCGTCCTGTACCTTTGTGTTTATTTCGCGCCGTACTTATTTCGATGCCCAAATTAACAAAGGGTTTTTCGTGCTAACCTTATTATCTGACAAAATTTACCAAAAAATTTGTTGTTGTTTTAACTGTTTTTAACAAACGGTATATTGCAAATAATTTTTTTACTGAAGTTAGAATTATGGCCGCATATTTGTTTTGTTACAACACAGCGTTCAAGGAATACAATTCGAAAATGCATTTCTGAGTCAAGCTCGCTTACTTTGAACACAATTATAAAAGCAAGAAAAAATATCTGCAAAAGAAAGCAGATCATCGTGCAAAAATTTGAAGTAACTGCAAAGTATTTTGGGCAAAACTTCATCTTTACAAAGAAAAACGCTTTAAAGGCACCTTGCATTTTGCGTAAATCAGGATTTGAATATTTCAACTGGTATTATGCAACCTTTTGCATATTTGATTGTAGCCCTTATGCTGAAACGTTTGCCTATCCCTGCCCTACAGTGTAACGTCCTAGTTTCGAGACGCATCGTGGGCGGTATTGATGGTGACTGATGGTTTGCAACTACAAACAATCTCTGTTCGCTAGTGGTCTACTTCCTGCTGTGTTATGCTAGATAACATGTGCGATGCCACATCACTGGCAAAGTGTTAACTGAAGCGAGATGTTTGCTCATGTGGGAACTGCAGCAGATGTGGAGCCTTATGTCTGGCTAAATTCAACGCGCAGTGGGAACAAGATTTTCTCGAGCGCTGCTTTGAGACAAACCCAGGTGTAACACGTATTTTGTAAAAGTTTGTGCTTGTTGTATGCAGTGCAGTATTACTGCGTTTTTACAAAAGTTTGTCATGATGACACAAAACGTTTTTTTTCGCGCCTCTGTACGTATTAAATAAATTTTCATTGTTCAGTAAAAATTGTTAATTTTTGTCGCTTCCGCAAAACATAATGTCTTCGTGATTCTGTAACACAGTGTGGTTTACAAATATCATGGACACAAAAATATTAAATCCTTAGAAATTTATTTTCAAACTGTTTTTATAATCAAGTTTAGTGCCCCTGCAGATGCAAATAGATTATCTAGCATTACCCATCTACACGCATACAAACACGACGCTGCAGAAAAATTGGGGAAATTTTTATTTCAATTTTCATCAAAATATCCGTTTTATTGACTTTACTCTGGGGCAAAAAAACTTATACTGTATATAGAAGAAATATCAAATATTTTGCTTCAATAAATTTTTGTTGTTCGAAGGTTAGAATGTGAGATTAGTGCAACTGCAATTGTTGACAGTGCGTGCTGGTTTCACGATAACTGCGGTTTTGGCACACCTTAAACAAGTCTTACTTTTCCAAATACGCTCTGTGGCTGCAGTGTTTTTTGGACTTAGGTGGTCTAAAAATATTGCAACTCTTCGGCATCTCTTGACACCACACGTTGAAATTCTCCAACTTTTCTAAGGGAACGATGACCTTGAAAATCGCAAAACAAATCTTTACCAAATCTCACGCGAAAATGCATTCACATCAAGCTTTGCGATCGAGGTATCTTCATGAGCAATCTATGAAATCGCATAGACCAGGGGTTCACAATCTGGGGTATATGTACCCCTAGGGGTATATTTGCCTCTCTGAAGGATTACATTTAAGGTTAGCATTAGAATGGAATTTATATTGATATATTATTTATTTCCAAATATTTACACATATATCAGCGAATATTATTTTCAAAAATCATATATCTGTGATTAGTCATGATAAAATATTTGGGAAAATGTCGATCAAACAAACATGTTCCAGCTTTCTTCTTTAAATTTTAGAGGTACATGCTCATCTGTCGAAATGCTGAAGGGGTACATGGTCAGAGAAAGGTAGGGAACCCCTGACTGATACTGATAAACGGCTGAGTATTTTGTATATGAAACAATTTTTTGCTGTTTCCTTGTCTTTGGAGCTGAAGCGTAAAACGCATGAGGATTATTTCTAGTGCTACTAAATTGTTGATAGAAAACTTTCCAAAGTAAAAATAAAACTGGATGGGTTAAAAATAGAAAGTTACGCCTTGTGCAAACATATTTCGCTATTTAAACATAACCATAAGTTGAAAAAACATTTATTGTTTTTGCTAGCCTTTAAAAAATGAAGTTACTCTTACCCGGGATTTCCTGGATTCACCGGTTGGAGGTTGACTTCGGTTGATTTGTGCAAATAAGACATTTTTACTTGAAGGTTCATTCGATTTTCCATGGGTTTCTCTTGCGCAGTGTTGAAATTTGTGCAAATCATTATGAGATGTAAATCGCTCCCCGTTCGCATGGCACGGTTGCTGCTTCCTCCAAGTGGCATTAAATTTTGTATGTCGTTGTCTGAGTATTCACAAAATTTTGTTTGTGCCAATTGTTGTTCTTTATAAAGGTAATCGACATTTCGGTTCTTTTCTGTTTGTCTTTTTAAATTGACAGATGCCTTTTTGCTACAAACCTCTAAGATAAAAGAAATGTGCTTTGATTCCGTTTTATCGACGAAAAAGTTTTGACAGCTGGTTAACAGAGCAAATTAGGCTCAACGCGCTTTCAAATAATTGCCGATCCAAAAAAGTTGCAGATGTTTACTTGCATTTTCATACCTTTGAGGTTTCAAGCTAAAAATTTTGCGCTCTGCGATACGTTTATTAAAACTCGAACTCACTGCACCACTATGCGCAGTTTCAATGTTGTGCGATTGCGAATTGAGTTCACCATCAATTCGTTTTGTTGCGTAACCCAACTCGGAGGAAGCAGCGCCAATCAAGGCTACAGACGTTTCCTCCTTTGTAGTGGTCCTTGTTGCTGCACGTCAAGTTAGATCTACCTGTGTTTTAAAATAAAATATTGCAAAGTTGCAAAGAGCCAGTTTTACAAGGCAGCTAAATACATTCAAAGAAATAGATACAACTTCGTAATTTCATTGAGGAACTCGCAGATATTGGAAAACGCCCAATCACCATCAAACCAATGCAAGTTTCACGTGGAGCACATGCTAATTTTTCCGCCATATTTAAGGACTATTTCATTTTCGTCAACTGCTGGAAACATGTGAGATTAAAAGAAATAATCATGTACGGTTTTCAATAACTGACATGCAACAATAAACAACGATTGGAAGCTCAAACAAACTGGTTACATGCTATTCTTTCTTCGCCTGATGTTGCTTGGTAAAAATGACCCCCAGGTTGAAATTCAAACAAATTGAATTTTTTTCTGGTGATATCGTTTACTTTGTTTGCTTGCCATCATCTCGTCACTTAGTCATGTTCGCTTCCCAAGAGCAATATTAGACGTTTATGGTACATGCAACTTGCCTAGAACACAAAACATTCCCAAGCATGGTCGGGGAAGAATGACAGTTACTAAGTTTCTCAGTTATCAGTATGTCACACTTTGCATACCCTAGAGATTCTTAATACGAGGACATACGTTGCGGCCAGGCTCAGCTATAGAGACTGACAGAGTGGAGAAATTTTTCCCACCTGCCTATCGGCTCACTCTTCCTAAACCAATGGTTCTACGCCTCCCAAGGGGGCGTCAATAAATTTCCAGGAGGTGAGAGCCCTTAAGCGCTCTACAACATGGAAAATTTGATCAATAATTTGCCCAGAAATACATTTGCTTTCACAACTTATTTAAAGTAAGGGGGGCTTGAAATAAAGGAAAATTACTCAAAGGAAGGCGTGGTAGAGAAAAGGTTAAGAATCGCTGTCTTAGACTAATTGCCTTGCATGTATGCGGAGCACAGCGTGCTCTTGAAAGGGGCTATTTGGTCTATAGTTGGAGCCCTTCCAGGCTTCGGAACTCCGGTCCAGAGGGGAACTTGGAGTACTGATAGTTAAAAAGTATTCCAATTTCCGCAAAAATGCAGAACTCCTGCACAGCAGCCGGGTCAGCGCCTGAGCAAGGCTACTTCATTAAGTGGGCCAAACGTCGGGTAATAAACAAAAGTAAAGATATCTCTAGAAAAAAGCTTTCAATCATTTGAAACTAGTTACAGTTTAAACATTTCGAAGACTCGGGAAAGGATGCAGGTACTGTTAATTGCTTGTTAAGAAATCAACACAAATTTCCGAATGTGTAAAACAAGTTGAACGTCACCTCAATGTACAGTGTACACGCTTAATAATAAATTTAATTATCAGAAAAATCCTCAAAATATGAAAATCTATTGCTTCTATTAATTTGCAAATTGCCGCAATAGAAAAAACTCGTGAAGTAAATACCTGAAACCATTTCGTAAAACTTTTCAGGGTGCTACAAAGTAGTGCGTGCTCCAATGTATCGATTCTTTCTCAAGGCAGCACCTCGGTTTGTGTATAATTAAACTTCTTTGCTTAACGTGACGGAAGTTCATTTATTTTGATCGTCAGGTTTCAAAAATATTCTAAATGCACGTGCGATGCTCACATGCGCATTTTACAAATGCAGCTGAAGTGATGAGATATTATGAACAGATACATTTGTTGCAAAAGATATTTTGCCTGCTTAACATACGGTGCTTCAAATTTGCTGGCTTGCAAGTCAGGGTTTTGACAGATTAAGTTGGGAAAACGTGATGTGTGCGTCACTGATTCCAGATTCTTCTTCTTCTTTTGAGCGAATTCTTCAAACCACTGCTTGGCCGCACTAGATCTCGGAGCATGTGCTGAGCAGCCATTCGATTGTCGCAACGTCCAGAACCATCAGGCCGTGCAATCCATGAGGAGGTCGATGGATTGGACATTGGAGGACAACATGGTCGACGGTTTGTTCTTCTGCGCCACACTCACAGGCCGCAGAGGATGCCATATCCGATTCGTACAAGCAGGAACGGAAACGTCCGACACCAGTGCGGAGGCGGTTAAGCCGGACCCATGCTGTTCTTGGAGAGCCATTCCGCGGGGTGCCGGTGTCGGTGATGGAAATGCGGAGTCTTCTAGGGTTGTCCGCCCACCCCGCATTCCATACAGTGCGCCGCACGTATGTTGTTATCAGATAAACTGATGAGTTGTGTGCGGCGGGTACAAATGGGCGTCTCGATTTGAGGCGCCGTGCATTTGCACTAGATAGTCAGGTGAACGTTGAGTGGAGCAGATTATTTCCAGCAGTAGTAATGCACAGTGATTTGATTTTGCGCATCGAATGAAAAAAAATGACAAGTTAACTTATAGTGGGTTTTTAACAGGAAGATCACAAAACCAAAACCGTGTAAATGTTCAAGTGCCTACTGGTTTGAGAACATGTCGATTTACGTGGTGGAAAAAGGTGGACAGTGCAGTTGGGGCGCGCAACCTTTTCGGACTAGGTTATTTGCATATAATCTGAAACTTCTACATTAGGAATAAGTGGAATTTATGCTTATTTTAATGCATAATATCAAAAAATCCCAAGATATCGTGCGATTGCAAAGGTATTTCCCAATATCCCAAGCTCATGACTGAAATCCCAAGATCTTGGGAAAAATCCCATCGAGTGACAGCCCTTCTAGGCATAGACTTAGGCTAGCTTCACGTTCAACACTCCAAGCGCTGAATGCTGACGCTTTGCGCTCCAGCCTCAAACACGTTTGTACTGCCTCATAAATGTATCAACAATGATCAGGCAATGTTATTCGAGGTAACAAGGGCAAGTAGATCTACTGCTCTGTTAATAACTTACAGGAGAGGCAGAATACGGATTGATGAAAAATTCCACCCTTTTTTAGCGTTTCATATTTCAACTTAGGGGGCTTGAAGCTTTGTTTGAGGGGGGGGGAGCCCACAAAAGCCCCCATGGCGACGGGAATGAGGCAAGTAAAACAAAATTGGTTTAGATTAGATATATGGTTGATGTTTAGGGACAACGTATAAAGCAATTGGTTTTGTCACTGCATCAGTCTTCTAAAAGTTTTTCGATATTTTGGCCAACAATTTGGTATTATACTACTAGCCTACTCAGCGACTTTATAGTCGTTTAAGTCCTTGTTGTTGCCCAAATGTGCTGCATTTCTTTTCTCAAACACGGAGCTACAACGTTCGAGATTAATGCAGCACTTTTATGTTGATACAATCGAATATCAAAAAATACACTTCCTTTCCGTGCCTGTGTATTACTTATGATAAATGTTCAACTGTTGACAGCTATAAACGATCAACTGTTGACAGAGAGGCGTGGCAGCTAACAGTGATGGCTAATTTCAATTCTCTCTGTTTTACCCTGTTGGAAACGATCAGGTCTTTGCAGGTTTGGTGAATTCCGTCATAAGCGTAGAAGCGCTAACCGCATTTTCATTGCCCTTGTGTTTCGCAGATGACGCATGCATTTTCAAAGTTTCTTTCTTAGGACGAAATTACGTAGTTTGCAGTGAGAACTTTCAACCCCGTCTTTCACAATAGCTTTTGCCCGTGGACAATCGTTTTCCCATTTGGCTTTGTACTTCCTTTTCTTACAAACGGCGACATTCCATGAAGTGGTCACAAATATATGGTCTATAAATACGAGAGACGAACCAATGGACTGATCTTATCGTGTCTAACAAACCACCTTCTACTTACTGTACTGCTCTGCGAACCAGCGTGAGCGTCAGCTAGCAGAGACCTATGGATTCGGTCCGGTCCGAAACAGTCAGATACCGTCTTGTCCTGATCCGAAACGTTTTCTGATTTTCAGAATCCGATCTGATCCTGATCCGCATACAAGTTACTTTAAATAAAATACCACTAAGTTCGTTCTTAAGATTCGAAAAAAGAACACGTAACCCATATACATTGCTTGCTGTCACATTGTTAATCTAACCATACACACCAAAGTCGTGCACTCCCACGCGGGTTGAAATATTTTGTCCGTTCCCGGCAGACACCCGCAGGAATATGAGAAATCTTGCCGATACCCGCGTATTTTTAACCCGAACCCGTCCCACGCACCCTCCCAATCCGCGCCCACCCCGCGCTGTTGCCGTCCCAAACCCGAACCTGTCACTGTGTGTCTGAAAATCACTGATAACTCATGCAACGTGTTTCTCATGCAAAATTATTTTCCGGCCTGGCCCGACCCACGGCCCGCAGAATAACGTAACCACACAAGCAAAGAAACAACACTTAAGTTTTCAGTTCATTGTCCTTTGTACATTAAAATCATGTAGTCTTAAGGCAGTGGCTGTAGGCCCACGGGCCCGTAACCAGCTTGGGACACCAAGAGAGGCCCAAATTTTTTGAACTATGTCCAATATTTTAAAACTATGTTCAACACATTTTTCCAGGGGGGGCGAAAAATTTTCTAGGGGTGGCTTCACCCATCCTGCTTCCCCCTGGTTACGGGCCTGTAGGTCCACCAGCTGATCTTCACTTTTGAAAACTTTTTCGTCCGCCGCCTGTCACATGACACTAACGCACAACGAGTGTGCATTAAATTTCACTACACTTGGTACTAACTTACAAAACCTAAGCCTTAAACCCTAATCAGAACCTAATCCCTAATCCTAAACCCTAAACCTCGGCGACAGACTATAAACGAAAGTGCTTGTTGTTGGTTTGACAGGGTTACCAACCTGTCTTCACTAAACATAGCCAAACCTTGTCCCAAAAAAGTCAAAAAAAGCCAGATAGTAGTCTTAAAACATATACACATAGAACATGAATAAAAACACACAAAATAGATAAACTCGTCAGAAACATCACTATGATAAATTCCAATCTTTAGAAGCATTTTCTTTCCCAGTAATTACACTGTCGTACATTTGCTTCTTATTTAATACATCAAACATTTTTAGGGCAACAGTAAAATCTTTGTAATATTCTCTGCACCCTGTATGGTCATAGACTCTAGTAAAAACAGATTTGTAATGAATATGCAGCTCAGACAATGTTTACAGTAGCCAAGCCCTTTCCGACTGAAAAAAAGCTGAAAAGCCAGATTCAAACTCGTTGAAAAAAAGCCAGAGTTTTAAAATCTGGCTTCAAAAAAGCCAAATTGGCAACTCTGTGCTTTGATTGATTCATATCATGATTCACTGATTTGCGTGGAAACAAGTGAAACGGAACGTTAGCTTAGCAGAACGGTAAAATTGAGAGAACAGCAGCAAAGAAATTTCATTGTAAGATTTTGAAACTTTGCAAAAAAAAAAATTTTCGCTTAATTGGCGAGCAGATAGTAGCGGCCCGGAATGACGTCACCGCTAAAGAAATTGTTAGCGGACTGTTTCAAAACCTTTACCGGACGGCCCGAAGGTTGGACTGTTAGCGATCCGTGCCATTTCTATTCTGGGTAATTTTAGTAGGCTCTGCACAAATGGAGTCATTATGAGTTTGTGACGTAAGTATAGCATTGTAAGGTTGAGAAAGAAACAGAATCTCGGGATTGTACAAACACAGCATTGCAAGTGCAACAGAACAAACCCAAAGGAATGACTAAATCCCAAAGGAGGTGTTGCTTTTGCTCTAACGCCGCAGCAAGTACACTTAAGCAATTTGCATTAATAAATAACCAGGAGTGCGTTAGGCCGGACTGAAACGCAAACTCGGCCGTATCCGATACAATCCCATCCCCACAGGAGGGTTTTTGGGGACTTAGCCCCCCCAAACAAAGCTCCAAGCCCCCCAAATTGAATTATGAAGCACTATCATCGGTGGAGTTTTTATCAAATTTCAGAATGTCAAGCCCCCTGAACAATCGTAAAGTCCCCTACTGAAAACGTTCTGGCGACGGTTCTGATCCGATACCGGAGACTGCCGTCCCCTGGCTTAAAGCAATATACAATTTCGTTTCTGTATTATTCGTTTGAATGAAAACTTTTGTGTCAGTGAAAGCAGAAAGCGTGTAGAATATTACAAACTAAAGGTTCATAAACTATACTTTGTAAGGAAGGCAACACTTTTTGAATATTTTTGCACACGTTGCAGTTTCACCTTACCTTGCACTGCGTTCGGCTTCTCTACTTTTCATATCAAAATTTAAAAAAAAGACATGAGAAATTATAATATTTTACATGAAGCACGTTTTGTTCAATCAAACGAATCGCGCACTACACAGTAAAAATAATTCCGAACACACCCAAACAGAAACTGCGTGTTATCAATCTATTATGACGCGCTGCCGGATTTCCTTTAGCGAGCCGCATCACCTCCTGTACTGCGCAGCTGCAGCTCGTTGGCCATCAACAAAAACCGCGTTTCTGCACACACATAGGAGCTCAGCCCTATGCGTTCTACAGCATTGCCCACCCCAAGGAGAGTGTGAAATGAGCCATTGCATCGCGCAGTTCGTGGCTTTGGTGCTGTTACTGAAGTACCAAAATGCATACATGGATTACTTGTGATAAATTCGAGTTGTTGCCTTCAGAAAAGGCATCTGTTTTAGACCCGGCAGCAATACACTGTGACTATTTCCTGGATCTCACACTAGTCTGAAACAGTAAATCTTTGCCTTGTCGTGAACCACGAGGTGTGTCACGAAAGCAATTTTGGTGCGCCACGAAAAGTCAACTTTGAACCATGAATGGTTCACCTTTAGTACATCATCAAAGTGAGGTAAAATCAGCCATATTCTGTTGGTACAATCTATCACTTTTCGAGAAAATGTTTGTGAGTCACAATGTCAGCATTCGAAGCGATGGTGGGACATTGTAGGGGAAGGTCAAGAACTGCCGGTCTGAAAGGTCACTCACAGGATAACTGATGTTTGCGGTCACTGTCGTCACTCACTACTACGCATTATAGGTTGCCAGTGATCAGGCCCGTAATCAGAGGGGGCGCAGGGGAGCGAAGTCCCCCTATAAAAATTTTCGTCCCCCTTGGAAATATGTGTTGGACATCGTTTAAAACTATTGGACATAATTCAAAAAATTTGGGCACCTCTTAGAAAACTCTTCGCCCCTCCTGGTGTTCCAAGCTGGTTACAGACCTGCCAGTGATACGACATGAGAACTACCTACGCTTGCATAGAGGCCAGTAGCGTATTGAAGGACAGGGGTGGCGAAACCGGGGGCCTCATAGGCCTAGGACCCCACTTTTTCTTGGGGGCCTGGTATACCACTTCTACGTTTAGAATTTTGCTTAAATAAGTTTAAGCAACACAATTAGTGATATACTGGGTCCATTGTCAAAGTAAATCGCTTAATGAAAAAAATTTCCATAGTTTTTAACGTGCACTGATCCTCCCACTTTGAAAAAGGTTCCTGCACCACTGCTGAAGCGAAGGAGCGCGCGATAGCCCGGGCTCTGAGGGGCGCTGCAAGGCTGAAGCACAAGGCAAACTGCGACTTATTTAAGCACTCCAAAAACTTGATTTCCAATGGAAAATTCTTTAGCTGGGAATAAAAAAGTTATTTTGTCATGAGAACCACAGATAGAGCGCCAACACCTTGCAGGGTGGCCATAAATTTCTTCTAAACCGTGATCTCGCAGCAAGCTTCTGCTATTTAAGCAGCAGCGTAGCCAGCCCAAAAATTTGGGAGGGGGCAATGTTTTGACTCTAAGCGAGCATCAGCATTTTGTTTGGGTACGGCCATGGGCGTCCGCAGAATTTCTTCCAGGGGGCGGAAAAGTCGACATTTTATTTATCTTTTTCAGGTTGTTGGCGATGCAACGCATATGGACGTATACAAAAAAGAAAATGTTTAATGTTACGGCAACAGTTGCATACAGTGTTTTCTTTGTTAGAAAACTTTGCAGTGAGCAATTGTTTGTCATAGTGAACATGTATTTTTTAAGACTGAGTTAGCGGAGTTCTAAATGAACTATAAACTTAGTGCATTTTTGGAATAAGTGTAAAATCATGAAAATACGAACAAACAACATATTTAATTCAAATAGCTTCTTGTTTTCGTGCTTTTCAAATGATTTGGAATATTGCAAGAGCGCCAGATGCGATTTCACTGCGCGAATGGTCTGGTAGTAGGCTTCTGCGCATTTGTGCACCTTTAGGGGGAGCATTGGTTGCAAAAAATGCGTTTTGTTGGCAGCAATGCTTCATTTTCACTTATGTTTCTTTACACATAGTATAACCAGGGGTGGGCAAACTTTTTCAATAGAAGAGTCATTTGCAGAAAACCAAAAACACCAGCGAGCCGCAAAACCATTTTGTAGTGTCAATACAAATATGATAAAGAATGCAAGTTTTACATTGATTGATGTACAGTAGTTGTCAATATTAAGTTTTTGATTGATTTTTTTAGTCCCCGAAATTCTGGACAGTACGTTGTTAAAGCTGTGCCAATTAATTCTCCCAAGTGTTAATTTTCCAGGGTTGAACGATGGTTTGATTTTAAGAACTTCATTACAGAGGAAAAATCACAGCAAAATGTTGTGCAATACACAGAAATGAATTATACACTGGTGTTTTAAATTCTGGCTGTTTACTTTCTAGAAACTGTCGCCAGAAATTAAATGTGGAGTGGCGTTGACCAAAGTTTTTTTAGCCAGATATTCTTCCATTTCCGTCAGTTGTATTTCTACGGCAGACAAGTTTGTAACAAACGGTTAGCGAACTGAACAGCCATCACCAATGCATTAGCACTGAATGGATTTACAAGGAATGCAAAGCATGGTCTTAACTTGTGGAAATGGTCAAATCTGGCTTGGAACTTCTCTAGCGGTCTACAATTTATTTTAGTATTCTTTCAGTTTATAAGGGCAATTAATTTCCGCATTTTGCTTTTCATCATCTGTCAAAAACGCAATATTCATAACTTGACTCCCATCAAAAACTCTTTCAAATTTCAAATTGCAAAATTTTGCTAAACACTAAAAGCATTTTCGATTTCGTTCAATGTTTTGCAGTCTGCTGTATGATCAACACAGTTGCGCGGGAGTGCTAGGTCGCAACCGGTATCTATCGTGGTTTGCTCAGTTCCGCGAGGAGCTGAGTATGGCAGAGAAAGTGTAAACCCAGCTAAAATGAAACTCTGCCCGGGTTTCCATAACCCTTTCACATCCAAGCAGACAATTGTTGCTCTGTAGCAGTTCATAGTTTTGTGCCAAGAAGTCAAATCTCCAACTTCTGCAAAAACCAGCCGCTTGAGGAGCCACGCGCACTGTTGTGTACAAGCTTCACAA
>Ga0210059_1004529_pt1 | contig 22437 bp, 17 predicted proteins | sample Ectturendosymbi2_FD_188042 | JGI IMG/M metagenome (GOLD analysis project Ga0210059, IMG submission 188042) | Ecteinascidia turbinata endosymbiont from Florida, USA - Sample 2 (SPAdes) (version 2) | ecosystem: Host-associated > Tunicates > Ascidians > Unclassified | place: Key West, Florida...
CAATTAGCCCTATGCTGTTCAATCGACAGAATCGCGAGATTGCTGAGCCTTTGCGAAGACATGCGACTTCGTAAGTAAGTCTTCACGACACGCAATTTGGAGAAGCTTCGCTCTGCCTGCGCAGTGGCAATAGGCACGGTCATAAAAATTCTCGAGTAATCGCCGACGCCACCCATACGATGTCAACGATCTCGCGAACTTTTTCGAAAAATCCTAAGTACGTTAGAGCCTTAGTCGTTGTAATTCACATCCAGTTCATTAAAACGTTTGTACACTAAGCTACACAGAACTCACATATGACTGAGATATTGCGTTTAGTCTATCATCGTACACTGGTGGTCATCGACGAAGTTTCGTGAAGTTGGGTCTAGTCACAGCAGGTTAAGTAGTTTTGTTAATCTGTCGGTACGTAGTCTACAAACATTTACTTTAGGGTATAATGAATAGCTATAATATCAAAAGCTTTTTTACTATTTCAAATGACAACTAGTTTGATCAATAATGTTTAGCCACTAACTTGAATTTACCACTGTAGATGTTTTTTCTAAACCGTTAAAACATAATTCATTCCATAGTTTTTCGCATTAATCTTAATGATTGTAATTTATGGCGTTTCAAGTTAAAATCGTATTTCCAGTTAGCTAGCATTCTCTAACTTAAATTTTAATTGATTTACTCACCAATCTATTCTGTATAAAAACGAAAGATTAAGTAAAAATTGCGACTATATAAAATACTTTAAGTCTATTTTTTGTGTGTGAAAAAATCTAAAACTCTGCATTTGTTAACATGTGAAGCGATTTTACCAAAAAGTGGTTATCACCTGTATCAGCAAACAACATTTTGATGTTCTATTTGTCTGATCGTAAAGCAACAAAATATACTCGAAACGCTTCAATGGATATGTGGTAAGTTGCAAACAGAATTCGTGGTGCTTTAAGAAGTTTCATTTATTCTGGCAGTACATCCGTGGCAGAGTATTCTCTCATCACACATGTGTAAAAACTAACTTACCAAGGAATGCGTCAGTCGATGTGGTGAAAATTCCAAACAAGCAAAGTACAGAGTGTAGTTCAAACGTTTTTAGCATATCACACTTTATAAGTGGACGCATAGCTATTGCTGAATAAGCAATAAGGTGAGAGGCTTGATGTATAACCATACTAGATCGCTTCAGATAGCCAATTAGTTTTACCTCATCTGTTTTGATATTATGCGCAGCTCATTTTCTCCCCGCCCCATTACAAGCGATGTTGGATTTTTTCAACAAGTTAAATGTAACACTAACAGCAGTATAGAGGGCTTCTGACATAAATTTTAGCAGATACCGGAGCGGTAAAGACCGACATTAACTTTTGTGGCCCTCACCGACACTTGTATAGCTTGTTTTTATAGTACTTAGAATCTAGACAAAACAGATGCCATGCTAAGAATTAGAAATAGATAAGATGTTATGCTGGCAACTGGCTTCCACCAGTAATTTTGGACTTGATCGTAGAAACACGGAGTATGCGTACTTTCATTCTACAGGACCACAGTACCTACTGCACCCCAGCAAGATGCACCTATTTAACCCCTCTCGTTGGCCCTGGTAGCATACAGTTCATCATCTGCTTTACAGCTCTCGCCGGAAAATCAGCCAGCTTTGAAAACAGTGCTAATGCTCTCATACTGCGTTTGTGAGAGACTTCGCGTTCTAATAAGTCGACTCTGGAAATACATTCACGAGTTCAAGATGCCTTTCCGCTCGTACGCGGTTTATCATCCGTGGGAACGCTTCCTTATCGACAAAGCAGATATTGCAAACACATGGACAAACCAGATATTGGTGATTGTTTACCGGAAATGCGGTTTAATCCTCCGATTACTTAAAGTGGGAGGCGATTTTTGCAGAAAGGCGTTCTTTAAGCTTTTATTGGCAATGAGTCACACTTCGCCTACGTGATATCCCGCACATTGCCGTGGAAATTTCTTAGAAAGGTGTTCGTCGGTGTGTCGTCGCATTCCCGTTTAAGAAACAGAAATTCAAAGTGGTTCAAAAGACTTCTTCATTTGCAACCACAATTTATAAAGTCGCATGTTAGAGTTGATAGGTTCATTAAATTTAATGGGTTTCGGCGCTACTGTTAATCAGACAAAATGCATCACAAGTGTTGGTTGGACTCGCGAATTTTGCAATAGGCGGTAAAAACAGTCAATACAATTATGTTAGGAGTAAGGTCGCCAGACGTCCTTGAGCGCCAAGGACTTTCCTTGAATTTGCTATCAAAGCTAGTTTAATCTTTGATCTTTCAAAAACATCTTGCTGTCTTTGAATATTTTCCGGGGTCCTTGAAAGTTCTTGAACAGATGTGAAATTGTTCATTATTGTGTTACTGATTATATTGAACATTCAAGAATCAAGATTGAACAATGTAATTGAACAGAATAACGTACAGATTTGTCCAAATCTTAAACAGTTGTGTATTAAAAAGTACCCATTGTCATTCAGCAATGTTTGTTTGAAAAAATGTGCGACACCGCTATATCCTAAAAGTATTCGAAGTAGGCATGATTAAAATTTCAAGAATCACAAAACGACAAAATGTCCTTGAAAAACTTTCGAGTGACCTGGCAATCCTCGTCAGGAGTCGGCTGCACTCATCGCAGCATGCTCGATGAATAAAGATACCGAACTATATCTGTTTTAGTCAGTGATGAAAAGCAAAACTTCCCTCATGGAACGATTCTGTATTTGTCAATATCGTCCCGAAATTCCAGCAATGATTGAATATACGGTGTTTATGCGGTTTATGCAAAATACGGTGCTTATGCGGCGACTTGCGTGACACGGAATGAACAGTATGTTGGCCAAACAATAAACAAAATTTTTAGGAGTGGTCATCGCATTGAAATAATTTGAACAAACCAGATAACGAAGATAAGAGTGACGAAATGGCTTTATCGCGGCACTATTCACTATTTCGTGGCATCCTAAATAAATCATCTATTTTTGAGTCTTTACACTGCTACATTTGTAGAACGACTGAGTGCAGCACAAGCTTCAGGGCGATGATTGAGAGATTTGTGACTTTCTGGATACTTGTGAAGATCAATGGTTTAACAAATTTATCGCACAAATTAACATTCAAAACATGATCCTCCCTTGTGTGAGAAACCCCTTGTGCCATTTTTGACAACTTGGGCTGTTCATTGATTTGCTTTTGCCATTCCGATTTGCACAATTGTTTAGTCCCTTTTCTTACCACTTATGTAGTTTTGCATTTGCCAACGTTTGTGCGCGCTCATCCATTGTTTACCATTTGAAGACCCTGCCTAGAGTGCTCTTACGACACCATGACTACTTTTTTGTCATTTCATCGTCCGTTTTGTGTTCTGTGTTCGCATTTGTTTTGTGTTCACAAAACGCATCCGTTTTGTGCATTCACACAAAACGCATCCAAAACGCATTCACACAAAACGCATCCGTTTTGTGTTCGCATTTCATCGTCCGTTTTGTGTTCCTTATTGCCACATTACGTGTGCTTCGTTGCTCTGCAATTGACGTCAGAATTTTTGCTTTTACTGGAAGCAATTTCATGAGTACTGCGCAGTGGCGTGCAGAGGTCTGGTGATGCCCAGGCAACCGCTTGATTGTATGGCCCGTTCGCCCACCCCTGGAACGGCGCATTTTCCAGTTTTTACGTGCTGCAGCTTGTGCTTTGATTCATTCAGTTTAGTCCTGGGTTTTCTTGCTTTATTTGCTCTTGATTCGGTCCTTCAGCATTTTTCCATACGCGTTTGCTTGCAGATTTGAGGAATGAGGATGCGTATTGTTACGTGAAATCAATTTTTCAAGTTCAAAAATGCCGGTAGATTCGAGTGCGTCACTTTTGAGACGACTATGTACTTGAAAATGTATTAAACTTACTTTCAAAACAATGTCAGTATCGTAGCATTTGTTCGTTTACGTGGTATAAGACATTTTTGCTTTAGAAATCAAGAGGTGTCGATGGAGTTGGGAATCCAGCAACACACTCCATTGAAATTTTGAAACAAGGATTTTGTGCACCAGATTAGTTAGCTTTGGAAAATATATGTTTGTAACATTGTAAGAACATTTGATCGAAATAGAAGTATCATGCAAAACTGCTAAGTCTAACAATGTATGGATGCGCGCTTTGATGCAGTCAGATTGTTTATAATCATCCTTATTCTTTGAACACTACAACCGCATTTTACTTTGTGACTGACTTCCCGGACGTTACAGCGTTTGTTTTGAGGACATGTGAATGCCACAGCGCATTCGTACTTCGCCTGGCCTTGGCCAGAGTGGGACTCTAATTCTTACCATGCGTTTTCATGTCATACTCTGGATGTAGTGTTGTACCAAGTGTTATGAGTTAGCAAACAACTGTGTCTTTAATCCTGTGGTCCTACCCCCGAGGCCGGTACAAACAGTTCGTGTCTGTTATTATCAATCTGCGTTGTGCAGACAGTGTGCACATGTTTTCTATGGGCTTCGTGTCTGGTACAAACATTAAAATAAAATATAAGAAAACACAAACAACCTCCCACAGCTTTCATAAAATTGGCCATTATAAATTTGTGACAAACAGACCTAAATCTAAGATGATTGTGTTTACAAGCAGTGAACAAAGTTATCATTTTGGTAAATCCAGGCGAATTCATTTTCAAATTTCCAGCAGTTATAATAATGCGACGCCTTAAGGATTGATGTGATGCTGCGAAAATGGTTCCGAAAACGTGCTTGATAACCTTGTATCTTTCAAAACTTACGAAAAATCGTTTGTGTTGGTAAAGCTAGTGCAAATACAACACGGCCTCCTATCCACGCCAAGCCAGTGCACGCGAATAAAGAGATCGAAGGTTTATTAGGAACCTGCAGAGGTACGTTCGGAAAACGGCGCAAAGAAAACGCGGTTTAACCTATATGATCAGTCATGTGCAATCCTTTTAGAGTTTACGTCAATACACGCAGGATCCCCTTGTAAACTGAACACTAAAAGAAAATGTGCCCATCGTATTTGCTCGCTCTCCCGCTAAGTACTGTCCAGTGCACAGGCGTGGACAAAGGTGCAGCTCTAGGCATTGGACTCTGAAATCCCAGGTTTGTAGAAGATACGATGAATCACGAAAAAGTTTCAAGTGGCTGCGCATTTAATTATCGATGTGCAAGGTTTCGTCATTTACAGTAAGTGTGGTCGGTAATACGATGTACTGGTCAGCGTGTATGAGGTTAAGGCATTGACGCAGAAAACCGGTATTACTCCAACATAAAATAATGGTGATTTACCTTTTCTAGATTCATTTTAAATTTGTGTGTTTTTTGCATTTCAGCGACGAAGGCCACCATAACTTTGTTTAGTGGATTGACAATGAATGCACTACAGTTGGCACTACTTAGTGCAGTTTTAGTCTTAGCAACTGCAGGTAATTTGAAAACCCAATTAGCTTCGATAAGTTAAGAACTGATCTTCAGTGCTTGTCAATGTCGTAGGCTGATAAAAACTGCAAAAATGTCAATTTTATGTTATTTTCAAAAGTAATTCGAGCAACAACGAAAAATTCGTTTCTCTGCCAACACGTTGAGCTCATTTATGAACAACTAAACAAATAATACAACGTGCATTGAGAAGCGTTTCTCAACAGATTTATGCAAGAAGACGGCATACACAGAAATAAGTGATAAAGTATAATGAAAATCACCGCCAATTAAAACGACACAAAGAAATTTTGCAGACGTTTCGGTAACTCCTGTCACCATCATCAGTGTATTTGCAATTGCTGACCGGAGTTGCTGAAAAGTCCGCAGAATGTCGTTTATATCTGTTTCTTCGGCCGTGATTTTCATTATGAGGCTATTCAGCACTTCCACTCTTCGTGTTCCAAAGTGACAAAATCATCAGCAGAAGTTTGATTTGCTGTGAATCTGCCTAATCCTGATGCATAATGTACAGTAAATCGTGAATGCTTGAGCGATATTGTGGAAATGCAATTTTCAAACCAACATGAAAAGCTGAACATGCTTTAACTATTGTTTTCATCACAGACGTATGTCTAAAGAAAGCGAACTCGGAAAGCACTCCTCAGTTCATCGTAAACTGTCCTATCGGATGTCAATCGAAAACAAGTAGATTGTGGGGAACTGACGTGTACACGTCCGATTCGTACGTATGCGCCGCTGCAATCCACTCGGGAATCATAACAAGTAAGTTATGAGCATTTAAGGGACAGATCAGGAACGAGTGTGTCTTCAGTTAGGGCTGAATGAGGAAAATACGCGATCGAGTGCTGCTGCTGATCAAAAAAGTTTTCGCAATCGTTCGAAGACTTGAATAAAAGTGAGAACTTCCTGACTGAATTGATTGCTTTGCAAACAAGATTTCTAACGTCAAAAAACTTTAACGTTTTTATATTGATGGTCAAACGCACACTAAATGCTGCTGGTGTAGATCTCAAAAAGTTTAGATTACTTAGTGAAGTCTAAACAAGTGTTTCAATAGAAAACCAATGCAACTTCTTGATCCGTTAACATGCTCAGAAAAAAATGTGTAAATTCACATGGTCAATTAAATGCACTGCTTTTTTCTTTACAAGTTTCTATCAAAAATGAGAAGTATTGAAACATTATGTGATGTTGTGGGAAAATACACCATTTCTCGTCAAGTGACTGAAAACAGAACAATTGTCTTTACGACTTAATTGCTGCGTTGACGTTTTCAGCACGAAATCAGGTTGATAAAATAAGCAGTTGCTGTTGCCCTGGGGCTGCATGGCAAATTAGAGAAACGCGAGTTTTCATGGGGGCAGCAGAAAGCCGCTGTCAAGTTTTTACGATAACACGTGAACCACTGAAGCTACGTCGACAAATAAGACATTGTAAGAAAGGTTTTCGAGAGATCTTTCCGGTGAGGTGAAAAAAACTTTGTTTATATTTGAAAATGTTCAAACAAATGCAATTTTGTGTTTTTGACTTGGCTATTTTTAGGCAATTTTCGGCCATCTTCAACAAATTGGCTTCACGCTAACATGTTAGCTTTCACGAAACGGTTTTCTGGCTTGGACTACTAGCAAGGACCCCAACTAACAACAGATACTGAGGAAAGTCACTTGTTCATTGTTTTATGGGGAAACATTTTGGGACGAAAAAATGGAATTTATCGAAATTTGATAAAAAAAAGTATTTTTAATTTTTACGCTATAAGCCGGGCCAATAGCGGATTTTGGAGTGCACCATTCAAAACCATGCGAAAAATGCAACAACAGAGTGGAAATTTTTGGAAAAATCTATTTCAACCTTTTGTCAGTTTTTTTAATTGATATTGGCGTAACTTTTTTTCCTCTTTCTGGTTTTACTTGAAATTTGATAGGATGATGTAAGAAGTCAAAAGAAACTTGCTCTATGATTGTCAGATGTGTCATGTATTTGAAACTGGAGATATGGATCTTCCAAGACAAAAATGACAAAAGCAGCCCCAAATTTTTTTTTACCCTGAACCCCTAAAAAAGATGTTCAATACTTTTTGCCAATATTTTACAAAAGGTATGGTTACGGACGACATGTTTCATGTAGAACCAAGTTTGTTTGGATTTCGGTGCACATGCAGGTCTTTGAACAAAACCACTGCTTTTTGGCTTCGCCGGAACCGGTTTTCCCTTTCATACGTCACAAAGTACCTCACAAATACTCAATGAAGACCTCAAAACATGCGCCGTTGAATAACCTTTCTTGCAAACTCATATTGTCGACCTGGCTTTAGCGGTTCGCGAGTTATCGCAAAAGCCTTTCGCAAAAGCCACTACAGTGGCTCCTGTGGTCCTCATACTCCTTCGCAACTTTATCACAGCCATTCCCAACTCACAAAGATACGCTTAGCAATATCATGGTCTATGAGAGACAAAACTGAAGCAAACGAGCCAATACTTTCAAGATAGCTGCACATTTATTTAATACATCATACGTGAAATTACTAAAGCGCTTCTTTGGAGTGGTAATGGTGTTTTTTCCGGTCCTTAAATTAAATTTGCAACGTGTCTTTTCTTTCAACTCTTGTTCAGTGTCAACATTTCGCTAGTAAGTTTTCTTATTGCTTGCAGGACTAAAGATCTGTGAATAACACTAAACCTGTTTCCTAGCGAAATAAATTGCAATGCATTCACTTGCGTACGTCACCACTGTGGCTTACACCTATTGAAAGACAGATATGTGTAAGTTCGAATCATCGCAAAACGATGAAAGCGAAGCCAAGCAGGCAGATTCCTCACAGGCTTTCCACGAAGCTAGACCATGTTTTAATTACTGTTTTGCAACGCCTGGTTACGTTTAATAACGTTGCTTTCCTTTAACACTACCAAGCATGGAAGGCGCAAAACATTTCTTTATTACGTATTCCTTGGGGTATCTGTAACTTTGTTTTGATTTAATTAGTCCATCAAAATAACATAATCTCTTACAAAAGGAGATAAAGCTCTTCATCAACGCAAAGTAATAAGTCTAGGTATATGCGGAACAAATGGACAGGTGGGAAATCTTTCTCCACTCTGGCAGCCTCTAAGCTAAACTTAGCCCTTACATATCATCTACGCCTTTCCTTGTCACTCTTTGTTGAAGTTGAAGTGTGGTCTACTGATGACTATGCAAATCAGCGACTAACATTGTTCACAGGCTCACTTTCGAATTTTCTTCGAAAGACCACACTCTCCTGTGAATGTTTTGACACAAACAAAAAATTGAACCAACAAAAGGCTCAACCGAGCAAACATTCAAAACACTAAAAAGTAAGTCAATCAAAAAAATCGATTCGTCCCGATCTACACTGCATAACGAGTTGATGGAATTAGTTTCACTTCTAATAACACAAATTTATGATTGCCAATAATTCAATAACAGCACGTGCGCGATCAACAAAAGCAGATGCTGAACGACATAAACAAGCAAGAAGTTAAAGTAAGCAGTTGGGAGACCAAGGTTGGAAAAGTTAAAAAGACGTTTGTGTATACGATTGTTTTCTTGTTAAGTTTATATATTTGAGAAACAAATGAAATTGATAACAACCTGCAGATAGTGCAAATAAACACCAGACTAGTAAATGCAAAATATGCATCTGGTTCGTCAAATGCAAACAGTATATCGAATGCGTGAAACAATGCTTGTCTTTGCGTCTGTTGATAAAATGCAAGATCATTTGATATGAGCGTGACGTAATCCATAAGCAATGCCTTGTAGCACAAGGTTTTGAAGATCATCCAATACCGGAGAAGATGTCTAACACCCTGTGATCCAAAAAAAGAAGCAAAATTTTTGATCCCATTTAATGACAAACAAAAAATGATTTCGATACATCTCGACAAATTTCCTTGACCATTTTTGTCGATAATGAGAAAGATTTAACATCAAGCAAAATCTCAATGTGCTAAATTATTTTAATCAGTTATTGCTATTCACACATACCATGAAACTGCAATTGCATTTTATCTCAGTTCAAGCATTGTAACTGGTTTGATATTTAAAAGATACTGGAGGCTCCATCACTGTCTATAAAACTCCTGGAGAATCATCGTATTCTGGTACAACGCGATTTGGAATAACCAGCAAATCGTATGGTTTATGGAATTCGTCTTTTCGATTCACAAGTCCAACAGTACAACGTAAGTGCAATAATGAAACTGCATTCAAAATCAAATTTGCTTCTTGAATCATGGCATTGTTTTTTGTTTCATTGTTCATTGAGACGTAACAATTAAACTGAAATCTGTTTTATTCTCAATAAATTGTCAGAGCAAATTGTAGCAGTGTAGTCTTCTTAAACATCACCGCTGATTTCGCTATTCTTTGGCAGTTTCGGGAGTTTATCTGATTGGGTTTGGCACAGTTTTATGTACATGGAGTGTTGTGAACCACGCGATCTTTCACCACAAATGTGCTCGTCCAAACAAGACAAATGTTAGACTAAATATTGAATTGCGCATACAAACTGTAAATTTCAATCAAAAAACCAAAAGCGCTCACATTTGCAGATACCCTGGGCGATATAACACACGCATTGAAAAATTGCCAAACCATCATCTGTAGATCTGTTTACACTCCACGCCATTGCGTCAAAACATTTCCTGACAAACTTCACCACATACAGTAGGTTCATTATAATAGCACGTCTCTGAGCATCCACCCATCACATGTTTTTACATCTGTGACTGCTACCAGATAAAATCGGTAAGTTGACAGAAAATGCTGGCAATGTCATGGTTACGTAACTCTATTTACATTTTACTTCAATTAAGCAAATAAAAAGCAGTGGATGCAAAGTTTTGTCAAGGGTTTCAAAGATGTTTAAAAACAAAGCACAATGTTTAAACAAAAACATAAAATGAAATATAAATGTCACTTTCCCATCCCACGGGATTTTCTCAAAACTAGCAATACGAAATACATTGTATCACGTGCACGCGATAGATCATTGTATCACGTGCACTAGTCATTAGATCATTGTATCACGTGCACTAGTCATTAGAGCTACATTGTATCACGTGCACTAGTCATTAGAACCTGGCTGTGGCAAAACAAACCACACAATAAAAGGGTTCATGAAAATTGGGCGAGCATTTGTTTTGTGGTCACCTGAAAAAGGGCCCACTAACTTTCGTTTCGGGAGTCTCGCATCACTAGGCAGTTGCACTAAGCCTCTAGGCGTAATATGTACTGCGCAGATAAAGATGGAAGTCAGCTTCAGAAAATCCCTACAATTTAGCCTTTGAATCACTTCATATAAGATAAATTCAAAGTAAGATAAATTCAAAGTTCTCTTTTCAAACCTATTTCATTGGACAAATCCCATGTGAACACATTATTTCATGGACAAACCTGGCTTAATCATACGCGGAACGCGGATGTTTGATATATACAAATGTCTACGGAGGTGTAATGTTTGAACATGTAAATCGTCACGTATGCGCGATTTTGTGGAACTGCTTTTTGACTAAACCGAAATCATACCTGCTGTGTTTTTATCACCTCACAGCTGTTTGTCTGAAGAAAGCCGACTCGGAAAGCGCTGCTCAGTTCATCGTGAACTGTCCTATCGGATGTCTGTCGGAAACGAGTAAACTGTGGGGAACTGACGTGTACACGTCCGATTCGTACATGTGCGCCGCGGCAATCCACTCGGGAATCATTACAAGTGAGTCAAGAACACTGATAGTCTGAAATCAATTGAGATCTAATGGACACAATAAAACGGACATATGCAACCGGATAACACAAAAACTAGAGAAGTTCATTAGCATTCAAGTCAGGGGCTGGGAACCTGCGACTCGCGGGCCAAATGCGGCCCGCGTGACTATTTGATATGGCCCGCATCAGAATTTTCTTTACCTAAGTTAAAGTACAACATCGCGTCAAAACGAAGCTCCATGAAAAGCATGCACTTACTGTAAATAGTAAATCAAGTGAAGTCACTCTTCCTCATAGTTAGATAAGGGTATAATTTTAGGATAAATCTAATGTATTTTTTCGGCCCTTCAGCGATAATGCGCAATTCATGCTACCTGTGATGGTAAATAGGTTTCCCACCACTGATTTAAGTATTTGAGGACAAACAATCATTTGAAGAAATGTAATGGAGTCATTCCTCTCGGGAATGACGCTGTTACTGCAAATGCGTGTTTCGACAGCGTTAGAGACTCTTCGCCCAATCCACACCAAAATTTGGAAAAGTCACAGTTGCAAGATTTGAATTTCGAATAAAACATTGTTTAACGTTGAAGATCATTCGATTCATCTTGATAAAGCACTTTGAAAAGACGAGCCTGTGCCCAGATAAAGTTGCATGTTCCGTTACATGTTTCAAAACTATTTTCAAATATTCTGGAATTGCTTTACTAGCCAGTGCATATCGATGAAGATCATAAAGGGTAGAAATGATGTGCAATGCCCGGTTATTTTCCAGAGTTGTAAAACCTGACTTCACTGTAAAGAAGAGGTGAGCATAGAAGAGGCGCCTTCTATGCATAGCGAGTCAACGTGAATCCACGAGTTTATTTTGTTGAAATAATTTTTTTCGTTTTTTCCCGATCATCAGTGACTTCGCTAGACGTTCGACTTTCGCACATCAAGGACGCAGTCTTTCAACTCCACTGCATGTAAATATCGACAGTAAGCCAACAAATACGTGCAGTTCGACACGTCAATCGACTCGTCTAGCTGAAGGGTGACTGTTGCCTTATTACTTCCAATTTCATCTGCCACACAATCTAAAATATCACAAGACATAACACTTACACGAAAATACACTGTATTGTTTGATAAATACTTTTTCTGAAATTTCTTCGTTTGTTCTCTTTTCTATTACATTCATAGTGTACAATTTGATAAGTCACTCCCCAGTCGTATGCGGTATCTTTCCTTTGGCTATTACAAAAGCAAAACGACAGGATGCTTCCAGTCGTAACGTGTCTTCAGAAATGAACTTGATATAGGCAGAGTTCCTACAGCACGAAATTGAGCGCAATTGGTCTGCAAAGACATGTGGTTGTCATGTACGTGTGGTATGGAATTATGCGAGCTTACAAAATGGACGGCTTCATCGAACCATTACCAAGCACTTTGGAGAAAAAGAAACACTGAGATTTTTGAACATCATTTGTTTTCATGAAGTCGACGATGTCCGCGTATGATTTCCGCGTATGATTCTGAATAAGTTATCTTCTTCAACATAATAACTGAGAATATTGGAATCTGCATTTGTTAACTCATGAATAGCTCATTCTCCAAAAGGACTAAAAAAGGCTGTCCACTGTCCAGTTTGTAGCATGCTGTGAAAAGAAAGGGAAAAATGGGGCAAGAGTCTCACCATTGTGAAAACAGTTAAATTTTGCACAACAGAGGATTTTTAATTCTGAAAGTGTTACAATCTCTGACGCACAAACTCCAAATGAAGTCGTGAACAGAAACAGTTTTGCACACATGAAGTGCTCAAATGAACCTGGTAGCGTTTACATGTGTAAAGTTTAACCAAATAGAGAAACCTTATCACTAAGCATAACTCTGAACCATAATCCAAGAATGCAACATCTCCAGTTTAAGTGATATATCCATAAACCTACTTCGTAACAATGCTCCATGACGCCTAACATTAAGCATCTCATCAAACTATGAAGAAAACACTGTCGGATGTGCTTTTGTGTTTTGTCCTGTAACTAACTAGACTACTAATCCAGGATATTACGTTTTGTAAAAATTTATCAACATGTACGTTTGGTATAATTTATGATTCAATGCATTTACCGCCGAGAAAGATGAAATTGACCCCTGGGGTTCCCCAGGTTAAGAATCAATTCCTTGACCCATTCGACAAATCCGAACTGACTGCCAGGGTTGCGGAGTCGGAGGAAAAATATCCCACTCGCGACTCCGACTTTCCAAAATTTCCGACTCCAACTTTCCAAAATTTCCGACTCCGACCTTTCCAATATTTCCGCCTCCGACTCCTTAACATAAAGGGAATGCAATTTGACTGTTAAAATCAATGGAAATCGTGGTACACAGCAAGAATACTCTGTTTCAACAAAAGCTGCAAAAGAAATTGAACCATTTCAACACGATTCCCAATTTAGGAGAGTGATCTAAAAAATGATCCAATTAGACATCCGGAGTCGGACAAAAAATCCGACTACGACTCTCAGTGTTGTAGGAATCCGACTCCACCCAAAAACCTCCGACTTCTTCAGACTCCGACTGCGGCTCCGACTCCGCAACCCTGCTGACTGCATCGACTATTTATCTCTTTCAAAATCCTACTCATGCCAAGCCAATTGAAAGCATATAATCCCCTTATTCAGTTGTTAGTGCTGTTGTCCGCTTTTGCCTTCCCCATGCTTACCCAAAAATACGTCATTAGATCTTAGTTCAAGCATTGCAATTGCTCTGATATTTCAAAGACACTGGAGGCTCAATCAATGTCTATAAAATTCCCGGACTACCATCGTATTCTGGTACAACGCGATTTGGAATATCCAGCAAATCATACGGTTCATGGTCTTCGTCTTTTGAATTCGCAAGTCCAGCAGCACAAGGTAAATACAGTGGTACAACTGCATCCAAAATCTTTTTTTCAATAAGCAATGAAATATTTTCTAGTTGATTTTAGTAACTTTGCCTTTTTTTAAATGGAAACAGAGTGAAGTGAATTATTGGTAAATGTGTGCCACAACAATATGCTTTTCTTCTCGCTGATTTTGTCCTTATTTGGCCAATTCGCTTGTTTACTTGATTCCTTGAAAATTATTCAGTGCATATGATGGCAAGAAGTGTGTTATCCATCACACGGCTTAACACCGAAAGTTAGATGTATTTTGCGACGGTGAGTAACGTACACACATGTTCACAGAACGACGAAGAAAATTTAAAAAAAGCGCAGCAGTTGACAAAAACACACAAGAAATAGGCCTACAGTCTTTACTGTGTACGGTGGGTAATTTTAATTTATATATATTTTTTTCCGAAGCTCGGACATCGACAAACACTATGGTTATCTGGTCAATATTTACTGTGAAATGTCTTAGAGACCAAAATGTAAATAGTAGTACAACAGAAACTCACACGTTCCAAAACATAAAAAGAATTACGAAGAAACAAACACAAAAAATGAAAGCAATACCTCATGAAATGTAATAGCAGCTAATGAAAATGAAATATGTTTTGCCTACTTAATACTGTGAGAATACGAACTCTTATAATCAATGGCAAAAAGTGCTTAAGGGTATAGCCTTTAAATTTTGATCTACCTTATTCCTAAAATAAGCTCCTCTACACGAAATTTATTTTTTACCGGCATTACTTGAAACTCGATGAATAAGGTAATTTTACATATTAGCGAATCTGATTTGATAAGAATGAACAGAAGAGGTTTATTGAAAATATTCCTTATATATTTCTGGTAATTGTCCGTGGTGAAATTTGTGCATAAATTTTGCTAATTCAAATTGATAAATGTCATTCAGTTTCAATATTTTTAAGTTCTTGTAGAAAGGAGTTATGTGACATCTATGTTTGCTAAAAGTCATTATCCGTAATATGTTGTTTTGTAACACTGACAATTGTTGTAGAATGGAGTTATTGGTTGTACCCCAGGAAATAACGTAATATTGTAAGTGACAATGAACGAAACTGACGTATGATAATCTCAAAATGTCAATCGGAAAAAATTTACGAATTTGAAAAACATGTTACAGGCATAGAGACGTTTTCTTTTAATCAATTGAACATGGGATGACCAATCCAATCTACTGTCTATTAACACGCCCAAATACTTCATACATGTCGTTCCCTGCAATAATACGTTGTTAATATGAACATTGAAAGAGGTCAGTTCAGTTGGACTGCATAGGTATTTCACAGACCTTGTCAGCATGTACACTGACTTTGAATAATTGATCGATAATTTATTTAAACGCATCCACTTATCTACATTAGCTAATTCTGAGTTTACCAAGTCTCAGGACATGTGCATTTTTATGAGACAAACTAAGGTACGTGCCATCTGCATAAAGTACTGTTTTGAAAGCAGAGCAGTTTGGAAGATCATTCACATACATTATAAATAAGAGTGGCCCCAGAACGGGTCCTTATGGCACTCCACAAGAAATATTTGCTAGCTGAGATTTGGTATTTTTATTAGTGGTGTAATTCCGTTGATTTGAAAGATAGCTGGTGAATAGTTGTAGTGGCATTCCTCTGATACCAAAGTTGAAGTACAATTTTTCGAGTGGAATTTTGAAGTTAACTGTATCAAACGTCTTTGATAAGTCGATGAATATTGAACAAGTACAAAGAGCATTATCACTGCTGTTTAAAAGAGTGGAATGAATAGTTTCAACTGCATAAGCAGTTGCAGATTTGGGTCTGCATCCATATTGATGTTTTGATAATAAATTAAATTCTTGTAGATAAGAATATACTCTAGCATGCAAAATGTTTTCAAACATTTTGTTAAATTGCAACAAAATAGATATTGGTCTATAATTGGTGCAACTGGTTTGATCACCTGACTTGTAAATGGGTGTTATTTGAGATATTTTAAAACAGTTTGGATAGGTGCCTTCATTTATACACCTATTGAAAATACGTGTCAGAAATGGTGTTAAAATTGACTTCGATAATTTAATAAACTTAGTTTGTATCTCACCATATTGTATAGCTTTATTATCTCAAAGGTCTTCAATTAGACGTGGAACTTCTTCCTCTGAAGTTTCATGCATATATAAAGGGGAACAACAAGGGTTAGCATATTGTCGTTTGTCTGAAGGTCCTGAGATTGAAAAACAAGAAAGTTTTTGATGAACTGTTTGACTACGTAAAATTTTCATGTTTACTTCATGAAAACGCAAAAAATGCACGTTTGTGGCAGCTCTGAGATATTTGACACCCATGTATCGACAAATCTGCCAACATTAATCATTTGTCAAACGCCACTGTGTTCATTAGAGAATTGTTAAAAAACTTCACCACAAATATTCACTTCCGTATAGTACATTATGAATCTACAGAATCCTAAGGCAAAATAATGCAAATCATCAACGTATGAGCGATAGTGTGGAACTGCTTTTGGACTAAACCAAAATCATACCTGCTGTGTATTTATCGTCTCACAGGTGTTTGTCTGAAGAAAGCGGACTCGGAAAGCGCTGCTCAGTTCATCGTGAACTGCCCTATCGGATGTCAATCAATAGCGAGTAGACTGTGGGGAACTGACGTGTACACGTCCGATTCGTTTGTATGCGCCGCTGCAATCCACTTCGGAATCATTACAAGTAAGTTAAGGACACTGAATCTGAAATCAGTTGAGATCTAATGGACACAATAAACAGGTCATATGCATCTGGATAACAGTTGACAAAACAAAAAAGTTCATGAGTATTTGAGGACAAAAAAACATTTGAAGATATATAAAAAAGTAATTCCTCCCTAATACGTTTCACTACTGTTTAACCACAATTCAAAATATCAAAAAAGTATTGGTATTTTTTCCTTAATAACCACATGCAAATGAAATTCTGCTTTTGGAGATTGCAAATTTATTAAACTTATTCAGTGCTATCCTAACAGTAGGAATGCGAGTTTATCACATCTAGACCTACTATTTTCAGATGAAAAACAATATAACTTCGTAGTCTTTTCGAGGAATCACAAAAATTGGCCAATTTGACAATATCATGGACGCGCTGGTGCCAAGTAACACACCATTGCTACTCATCGCTAAGGCGACAGAAAACAACGCAACTGAGTTTTCGAACGGCACGCCTATTAATATCTTTGAAAACCCGAATGATGCCAAGCAATTGAAGGCTTACATTCCTCTTATTCAGTTAGTGTTGTTCGCTATTGCCTTCCCATGCTTACCCAAAAATACGTCATTAGATCTTACTTCAAGCATTGTAACTGGTTTGATATTTAAAAGATACTGGAGGCTACATCACTGTGTATAAAACTGCCGGACTATCATCGTATTCTGGTACAACGCGATTTGGAATAACCAGCAAATCTTACGGTTTATGGAATTCGTCTTTTCAATTCACAAGTCCAACAGCACAAGGTAAATACAGTGATGAATCAGCATTAAAAATCAAATTAGTTTTGCAATTAGCAATGAACTATTTTGTAGCTGATTTTAGCAACTTTGTCTTTTTCCAAATGGAAACGGAGTGAAAATGAATTATTCGGAAATGTATAGCACACCAATATGCTTTTCTTCTCACTGATTTTTTCCTTATTTGGCCAATTCGCTTGTTTACTTGATTGCTTGAAAACTATTTAGTGCATATGATGGCGCAAAGTGTTGTCAGTCACACGGTTCAACACCAAAAAACAGGAAAGGTTTTGATAAAATGTTTGACTGCGTGTAAAATTTGCATATTTAATTCATCAAAAAGCAAAAAATGCACGTGCGTGGCCACTCTGAGATATTTGACACCCATGCATTGGCAAATCTGCCAACATTTGCAAACGCCAAACGTCAGAAAATTGCGTAAGAAACTCCAACACAAATATTTTTTGTTGGATCGCATGCATCGGGACAGATGTATTCAGCGACAGCTGGCGGCAGCTGCCGAAGCATGAATAATGCTTTTTGTCGTGGCGGTATTGAGAGGCGGACAATCTACCACTGAGCTAATCGCCGCCCAAACATTTGTTATAGATACATACATCACAAATATTTATATCCGTCAGTGACGTGAAGAAGGGGAGGGGGCGAACGGGGCGACGGCCCTGGGCATCCAAAGAGTGAAATTTAAAAAATTTAAATGCTGTAAAAAAATTAAATGCTGTAAAAATTAAATTTTGCCACCAGTAAGGCTACTAATACATGCTGCATTGGTTTATTTTTTCGAAACTTGTTTTTTTGTCAACACTGCAGCAGTGGCGTGCAGAGGTTTGATGATGCCTGGGGCGACTGCTTGATTTGATGTCCCCTTCCAAATTCTAGTATTGAGCAGTGGCGTAGGCCTATGGTGGTTGTTGTTACTGGATATACGCTGTTTGTGACGGCACAATATGACGTCATATTAACGTTTGCAATCCAACGTTTTGTCGAAGTTTGTTGACACAATCTGCATATTCTGGGACGCCGCAGCAGCGGTAGGGCAGGGGACAGTAGCGTAGCCAGCCCAAAATTTTTTGGGGGGGAATTTGGGGGACCACAATGTTTGATTTTAGACAAATAACGCTATTTTGCGTAGAATACAGCCTCTCAAAGCACAAAAGGACTATATGTTCCAAAGGGTGGCATGCACCCCTAGGTCCTCCCCTGGCTACGCCTATGGTGGGGGGAGCAGTAAAAGAGTTGAGGGCAATGGAAACTTATAAAAAACAAAAAAATCGCTACTAATTATGTTTGTTTTTTTCATCAACAGTGTTCACCTCAAAAATAATACCAGAAATTATAGAAAATCATTCTGTATTTTCTGGGTGCCCGAATAGCTGCAACAAATTTGTTTCAAGTCGATCTTGATAAATCATGAAATTACCTATGATGCTGTTATGAAAAGGCAGCTACGCCCCCGTTGTCCCCCTTTTGAGAGGGCAGAAGGGGCAATGCCCCCGCCATGCGTCCATTCTCAGGCGTCCCTGTGCATATTATTCTACACGCGCTGTCTTTACTCGTTGCTGTACTATGTGTCACTGAAATGACAATAATTTATTTATCAGCGGTCTCCTGAGAGAGAGCAGTTAATAACTGCAAAAATATCCGGCAACACTTTAAACCGGGGAGGTGAACACACTAAATGCTACGTCAGCGCAGTTCACAACTGCAAAAATACAAGGCTGTGTGAATGTCTCGTCGAACAGCAGTCGATCATAAGGTATGCGCAGGGCTGCCAATTTGACTTTTAAAGCCAAATTTTGAAATTCTGGCTTTTTTTAACGTACTCGGCTTTTTCTGAAAATCAAAAAAAGCCAAACAAAATCTGTTTTTTGTGACTTTTTTCCAGTCTGTAAGGATTGAATCTGACAGCATCGTCTGAGCTGCGTATTTATTACAAATCTCTTCTGACGATATCAATGACCACTGCAGGGTGCAAAGAATATTGCAAAGATTTTACTGTTGCCCTAAAATTGCTCGAAGTATTCAATAAGAAACAAATGTACGTTAATGTAATAACGGGGAAAGAAAATGTTTCTGAAGAGTGGACTTGTGTTGCATCGATGTTTCTGACGAGTTTTAATATCTATCTGTGTTTGGTTATGCATGTTTCATGTGTGCATGTTTTATGGCTGCTATCTGGCTTTTTTTACCGTATATACTCGCTTATTAGCCGCACCTTTTTTACCTGGAATATGGCCTGTATTTTGCCTGCGGTTTATAAGCACAACATACCTAGATGGAAAAAGTTTTCGTATTAGCTATCACCGAATTTCAGTCATCCAGTCGAACCGCAAATGCCATTTGGCAATGGGCGAACGTAGGGCTCTATCATGTCTCTATCAAAATTCGACATAAACTATTGTACTTACAGAAGAACTTCCTTCTTCCGACGAAGAAGATTTCTTAGGTTTTGAACACTAAAATTGACTTTCATTACATATGCCTGTAAAAATCAATATTTAGTGGTTGACTGATCGCGCAGGGTCTTCACCGGTGAAAAGGTCAATTGAACTGCGGCTTATTCGTGAATTACCCTTGATTCTCGCTATATGGCTAAAATTTCTGCTGCGGCTTATTTGCGGATGCGGCTAATAAGCGAGTATATACGGCAGGTCTGGCTTTTTTAGGCAAAGACAGGTTGGCAGCCCTGGGTATGCGGTGGGGATGGTGGACACATAGGGTTGACAGTTTGGAACTTGTAAACTACACAAGAAGTGAGAATGCGCATAAGGTACGCAAGAAAATTTGCATATTTGCAATATGTGGTAGTTATATGTACAATTACTGAGGAGACGAATACAGTAGATACGGGCTTGTGTGAGCAGTTATGATCTGTCCGCCTGAACTGCAAATTAATGACGAAGCTCGAAACGAAGCACATTGTGAAAGCACAGGTGTGCGGCTGTATTAGCACATACAATGTAACGGAAAACTATAGTGGTGCATCATAAAATCAGCAAAAGCAAGCACGTTGAAATAGACAGTTTTGAAATTGGGCTCAGAAAATCAACTAAAGGTCCATAATTATCTTCAGGGTTGATGTAACTGGACTCAACCAAAAACGACCACCCAGGTTTTTTGAAAACCCCGCTTAAAAAAAATAAAACCCACCAAAAATCCCACTCTTCCTCTCCTTTGGAAAATGTACTGTGATGTAAAAACTAAAATAAGCAGCCCACTTATACAGTTAACTGTAATTTTTTTAATGAAACAAAACGAACAGCAACGAACTTTGAAGGACTTGAAAAAAAGAAGAATTGGAACAGTTTGAGTAAATTTAAGTGGTTATCTTCTTCAGCTCTGTAAAATTGGTATATTTTAATCAATTTTTCTGGCTTATCTGCATCCAAGCTGTTGCTGATGTTGGACCATACCAAACGATATGTTGAAAAAATACACTCTATGGACACTGAACTAGCAAGACATGCACATAAACTTGACGTGAAGCTGCAGAGGTTGTGTGGGAGTGGATTGTTTCTGTTTGTTGTGCGCATGTTTGCCAAGCCTTACTCCTATGGAGTGAACTGACCAGCAACACTTTGCGAAAGCAAAGGTGGGGTACATTTCTTTATCCCTAGTTTTGAATACCACAATAGGTATAACAAGTTATTATAGTGTAATTCTGAAAATGGTGATATTGTATGATGTAATGAAAACAATTCGGAAAGGGGTTTTTCTGTTGTTTTTTTAAAGAAGAAAAACCTGTTTTCAAAAAAAACAAAAATCCCAGAATGAAAAAACAAAAAACTCAGGTGTGATGTTTTTTTTTAAAAAAACGGGTATTTCTCAACCCTGATTATCTTTCAATCCTTTTTGTGATTTTCCCTTGATCGCACGATCTAGAAAAAAGTCACGTCACTATCAGGTTTATTGGGTGTGAGCCGCACACCTAGAGTAAGCCTATAGGTCCCTGCTCTTGAAGAAGCTGAGAATCACTGGCATTTGAATACGCAAATATTACTGTTGACAACAAAACAAGTATCGAAAAATTAAATCCATGCAGCATGTATTAGTAGCTTTACAATAGGAAAAATCATCTAGTTACAACATATATATTTTTGTTTTACGTATTCAAATATATGTAATTCGTACATTTTTGAATACCAGTGGTCTGTACTCTAGGTGCGCGGCGCACACCCAGTCAAACCGATAGTGACGTGGCTTTTTCCAGATCGTGCGATGAAGGTAAAATCACAAAAAAGGATTGAAAGATGAACGTTTAATTGATTTTCGGAGCCACATTTCAAAACTGCCCTATTTCAAATTGCTTGATTTACATCATTAGTTTCCCGTTTCGTTTTTGATCAGCCAACCCTGGGTGTGCCCTAACACACTCGCACACTTATGCTTGCAATACATGTGCATAATTTCGAGCTTCGTCATTGGCGCAGTCCAGGCAGATTGATCATAACGGCTCACACAAGCCCGTATGTGTTCAGTCCCCCCAATAGTTGGTCTAGGACAGTTCGGCGACGAGTCGTTTCGGTGACGGGATATTTCCTCGATGGTGGTCGCAAATGTTTTATGCGATAAAAATGTGTGTTTTTGAAAAACTTTGAAGGTTAGACTACAAAGGATATTTGCTTCATAAGTGTTTTTATTGTCATCCTGATGACCAGTGTAGTTTCCCGTGCGTCAGGATTTCGGAAGAACTTAGTGCGACGTGACCACGTGTGGAAAGAAACATGGCTTGTGACGTTTATTTTGCTGGCATGGGGCGTTTGTGAGTTTACACAAAAGTTAAGCCTGGACAGCATCTATTGCTTGATCTTTCACGTAGGCAGGGGCGCATCTG
>Ga0210059_1004530_pt1 | contig 22436 bp, 9 predicted proteins | sample Ectturendosymbi2_FD_188042 | JGI IMG/M metagenome (GOLD analysis project Ga0210059, IMG submission 188042) | Ecteinascidia turbinata endosymbiont from Florida, USA - Sample 2 (SPAdes) (version 2) | ecosystem: Host-associated > Tunicates > Ascidians > Unclassified | place: Key West, Florida...
ACAATGAAACTAATGAAAAGGGTAGCGGTGCGCAATATTCCCTCTCAGGTGCGCCACTGCGCAGTAACACCAAAAATCATTATCAATTTTTGGCAGAAGTAGAACGCTTTCTGAGCATGTTGCACAGTTAAAATTCGGCATTAAATCTGGAAAAGTGTATACTGTATTTGTTCGATTGTAACCCCCCGCTTACAATCAAGGACAACCGAGGGCGATTTACATTTTTTTCTTGAGCTTATCGAAAGGTCTAGATCAGGGGCTTAAAGACTCGGGCAGCATGTGGCCCGCGATGGCATTTTGTGCGGGCCACAATGCTTTTTGGGAATTTTCAAATAATTAAAATTTATGTTATTTGGGTTATTCACCGGTATTTAAAAGTGCTCGGCTGGGGAGTGAACAAGTTCCTTTGCAACAAACGTAGAGGCGGCTCGAAATGATTTTCCTTGAACTCATATGATACCTTGCTCAGGAAATAAGATGTAAAAGCTGTTTCTAGTAAAGTTCAGGTACCGCCATTGTTGCGTCAACGTCATAATACCAACCTACTAGAAATTCTAGCCGGAACGCCGTAGCGGCAAAAAATTCTTTCACCCGGCGTTCCGGGCCATTCCGGCTTACTTTCAACTCTGGCTAATGGTCAGTAAATGTTGCCATTATCTGTTATTAAATGCGACGCAAGAGTCGAGGGCAATAAATTGCACGGTGTCACCTCTCAAATCACCTGCCTGCTTCGTGTCTCAAGGAGCCGCGAGCCTGTGTGACGCCTTCGTCATTTCATAGGACAGAGTGAATCATGTTCATCGATTGAGCCTGTGTTTGCAGATAGAGACACGTCAACAATAGTTAAAATTCTTTGCAGGATATTCTAGTTTTGATTGGTTAAAACTGAATCATGGGTCTAACTGAGTATCTTAATGCATTACTGCTAAAAGTGGTTACGATTTACATTGAAGTCTTGCAAGTGTCAACTATGATGATGTTGTAAAACAAAGGTACAGCATAAGTTAATTTGAATTATGACACAAAATTTTTTGTCGAATCATATTGAGTTTTATTACATGTAGACTAATATAGCAGTGATGGGAATTCGAATTTGAACAGGATTTGGATTTTAAAACAGTTTGTTTTTGGATTGGGATAAGGAATTTGAAATGAAATGCCGGATTGGATTTGGATTTGAAAAACCTAAATTCGTTCATCTCTGGTCCACTGGCGGACCTGCAGCCACTGCCTTTCAGAAATTAAGATTGTTTAGTAGTTGCACATTGATGAAACAAATACAATTACAGGATTTTTTCAAGATTCGGATTTCATAGTTGTGTTGCAAGCAGGATTCGGATAATGGATCAAGATTCCTACCTCTTGGACAGGGCTGGAGTTGGACTCGAAAAAACTTGACTCCGAACACCTCTGATTCCTGCTACCGCCAAAAATTAAAAATTACTCTGGATCCGGGTGAAGATTTTCACAAAATTTTGACTGCGGTTTCGAAAAACGCTCGCATTATCCTACCGAGACGACTCCGGACCGGACCCATGGCCCCCTCTTGTTTGCAGTAGTACGACACTGCAACACCTCTGATGTGGTTGCATTTTGAAGAAACTCAACGGGCAACACTCATCATTGGGTTTTATCATTCGTACAGGACAGGAATGGCGTGGCATGTTTCACAAATAAGGTTGGTGACGCGCAGCCATGGCGCTGCAAGAAGTAAGGCAACCAGTGGCGATTGTCTTATGGTATTGACGTTTTGCTCGTTTCGGTTGCGAATGTTACGAAGAGGTGGCCATGGCTTCCGAGATTGTGGTTGACGGTGAAGTGATTAATTTACCAGCAGATTTATTAAAAGATGTAAGTTGTGTTGTTTCATTGTGTACAGATAGTACAGAGTAATGTGTATTGTCAATGTCTTTCTTGTTGCCAGTGGTGTATTTTGAAAACATCATCATTTTAGTTTTTAGAATCCTACGGAAATCACAGTAATGACTCTCTTTGTTTTGTTTTTAGACCTGTTGTGTAGTACTAGGCTAGCAAGTCCATAGTTTTGAATGAAGGGTGCACATGATAACCAATTTCCAAATGCACTTTGTTTGATTTCGTGTTCTTCTTAGTCTATTCTATACAAGATTTTTACAGTTTCATCTTTTTAACGATAAAAATAAAGCTCTATGAAACTTCGTTTGTATATTATATGCAGCTAAAGGCTAAACTCCTTTAAAAAAGCTCATAGTATATTTCAATTTGTTAAAATCAGTAGGTTGGTTCACCAGTATGCAGATGTAAACACCAAAATTTCATTAAATTATCTATTTCTGAATAAGTACATTAAATAACATTTTTTAATTCTAACAACACTTTGTTTCCAAAACCATCCTCTATTTAATATTCGAATCATTTACTAACCAATTTAATTTGACATAACCAAAGTTACACCCCCGCAATCAAACTAATGTTTCGGCTCAATAATTGGATGAGAGCGCCAGTATGTGGACTGTAAAAATGACTTAAAAACCATGTAAAAATTTATGATTTTAGTTGATGACTAGAGTAAAATATGAAAATTGTTTGTTTCAAGCTTGTTTTAGTAAAAATTATTATAATTACTCGCCTAATAATTCACTAAAATTTACAGCTTGTGGTGGCTTATTAGTAGGTGCAGTATTATACTGTTCACATAATAAATCTGTATGATGTCACACGAGCACTAAATCTTGGTCTACTTCCTAATGTCAAGCACGCACATGTACTGTGTTGTATAAATCTTTTAAAAAACGGAAAAAGAAAAAGGTACGTTTGTAGAAGTTGGCAAGCTTTTACTTTAGAAGATAGTTGCAAGAGCAAGTGTGTGAAAATCTGGAGCTCTAGGAGCAAGTTTGAGCAGTGTAGGGGTGTTTGTGTGGGCAATCAAGAATTTTGTTTTTATAGTCAAACGCTGTGAACGCATAGTTGGTGCAAGAAAATCGAGTGAAAAACAGTTAAATTACATTGAATCTGCTTGAAATTTGGTGGAAGCATTCAAGGAAGACTAAGGAATACAACTGTTATTTAAAAAAAAATTCCTTTTCTACTTTTTCCATAAAAGGTGTTTGTTTATTGAATTTCCACATACTAAGCCAATCTGCATACATACTAGTGATCTGACCTTTGCGCGCACTCCATATTGCAATTCCAATGGGCATACCATGGCATTCCAAAGCAACACCATAAAAATGCAAATTTCTTGGGAATCTAACATTGATTTCTCCCCATGGAGTTTTGTTAACTTCCTGTTCTTGTAAAAGTATGATGTGTACTTCCAAAGTTGCTGTCTTTTGCGAATGGTTGAACAATGATTTAATTTGATGTTTTTTTAATTATGAATGCTTTCAAACACATGTTATGCTGTACTTTTTAGCAATGGATCTGTCAAACTCTCGATTGACCTAAACCAGTGGTTCGTAACTGGGCAGGCCTCCTCAGTGGGGCAGGAATCTTTATGCACTCTGTAACATGGAAAGCTTGTTAAAAAAATTAACCAATAATACATTTGCTTATACAACTTGTTTCTTGTCAGGGGGGCTTGACACAAAGGACAATTACTCGAAGGGGGAGTGGCAGAAAAAAGGTTAAGAGACACTGGTCTAAACTGTTCAAAGAAAAATTATTAACATTTGAGACTTGATACATATCAGTCATCATAAAGACTTGATACATCAGCTCTTATCCACCTCCCTTGTTTTTCATTTCAAGCTGTTTTTTTTGCCAGCACCTACGTCTGAAATGCCCTTTGATCTATTGCAGTTAAAGCAGTCAGAGGGCAAGGAGCGATCAAGACAACCAACTCCTTTTCCACAGAGAATGCAATAGCAGGCAATGGAAATAGAATAAAATACATTGCATGTCATGGTATCATTTCCGAATAACAACTGGTGTCACCTGATAATGAGTTCTTAAACTATGCGTCATGGTCCATGGTGCTGCAATCTTTGCAAAGGGAAAAGCTAATTTATTGGCACTATACCGAGTTAACATTAGTTTGGTGTCAATATACTGGCATTGCATTTTTGAAGGGTAACACAAATATATGTCAACCAGTTTCACAAATAAATTAATCTTTTGATTAAATAATTAACTCTTTGGCGTCTGGCTTCTTTCGGGGATTTTTGGAAAAAAAACGCCTAAACGCACGTGGCTTTGTGCGAGAATTTCTCCGGTCCGGTATGCTCTACAGACCTGGTAAAAGTCTCAAAAAACGGAGGAAGTCTTCTAGTCTGTATTCGAAAAAAAATTTTTTGCTTGGGAGATGCACGTTGTCTGTGAGTGATGTCATAAGTGGAGGACTTTTAGACCACCTTGGCCCACTCTGCCTAGCCCTAGGTGTCAACCGTTAGGTGGTAGTATTTCGCTGAAGTTTTTACTGGAAACTACTCTACAATCTGAGTCTTTTGATACTTTGGATGACCTACTGGGGTTTCGGATTCAAAAGTTGTGATGTAAGTTATTAAAAATATTTGACTGAATAGATAATTCATTAATTTGTATATTTCAAATCATAAGTTTTGAACCAGAAACGCTAGAAAGTCGATCAAAGGCTCAAAAGACTCAGACTCGAGCCTAGTTTCCAATGAAAACTTCAGCGAAACACTTTGGCCTAGTGGTTGGGCCCTAGGCCAGGCAACATGAGCCAAAATGACCCCAAAACTACTTAACTTATGACGTCATTCACAAACAATCCGTACTCCCCAACCAAAAAATTTTTTTCGAGTGCAATATACTAGACTGGGCGATCCAATCGAAGTACGGATATATCGTACCCCGGCTCTTAAAGTGCTAATTAACATTTTTTTGTTGTTTTAAGGCCATTTAATTAATCCTCTAATTAATTAATTTGTTGTGTTTAGGCCAGAACTTTTGAACCAGAAATATTAGAAAGCCAACCAAATGCTTAAAAAACTTGGATTATAATAGTGGTTCCCAACCAGGGTGCCCATTTAAAATAGCCAGGGGTGTCGCGAGCTAATGTTTTTCAACATATCATTGAAAGACATTTGAAAATGTTGCCAAACCTCAAGACCAAATTGCTATGGGTTTGCCACTAAGTGCCACAAATTACATTTCTATTTTATAATGTGCCGCAAACCTACAAAAATTGGGAACCACTAGATTACAGCTTAGTCTTCAATGGAAACTTAAAACAAAAAATTCCCTTATGTAATTGGTGCTGAGGACCCAGTAAACTGGGCCGAAATGGCTTAAAACCTACCTGACTTATGACATCACCCACAAAAAAAAATTGAAAACTTTCAAATTTTTTAAAATGCAAACTAGAAGACTTGCTACATCTTTTGAAGGTTTGAACAGCTCTCTAGCTTAATTGACTGGCAAAGTGGCATGAAAATACTAATCAGGGGCTCATCCAGGGGATCTGTTTGGCTGTCATGACAGATCTCATTGTACCGCAGACACTTAGCATTAAAGCCGATAAAATGCCAAATGCTGTCTCTGCAGGTTTCGGATGTGGTGGTTGGAACAGGCAACAGCATTTCCCTTCTAACGTTGCATAGTATTGTTATGAAACAACAACATTCCTGCCTTGCTGAAATGGCACCTGCGCAGTGACATGAAACAATCCACGTTTTTTAACACTCTATATTGATATTGCATCGAATGCATGTTTTGATTTTATAAGTATATGTGTGTATGGATAAACTTTGATTTTATAAGTATATGTGCGTATGGATAAACAGCTGTCATTGCTGTGTGGTTGACATTTGTTGATTCAGCACCATGTTCTTAGGAACAAACAGTGATTGTGATGTAATAAATGCGCTGTGACCGAAAGCAGTAATAACTTGAAAATCGTTTAAAATATCCGACTTTCCAAAAAATCCGACACCAACCTTCCAAAAATTTTCCAACTCCTTACAAAAGGAATGAAATTTGGCTTTTAAAATCAATGGAAATCATGGTACATAGCAAGAAATCTCTGTATCAACAAAAGTTGCACCATAAATTGTACCATTTCAACAGGAATTCCCAATTCAGGAATGTGATCTAAAAAATGATCCAACTGGACGTCTGGAGTCGGACAAAAAATCTGACTCAGACTCCTTATGACTCCGACTCTGTAACCCTACCTTCCGCGACAGACCACTTTTTTCAAGCTAGATGCGCCACTGATACTAATAAACATGTTTGGCTCTGGTTTGGTTTTACCTTAAGACCCGCATGAGACACCTAAAAGGCTATCACTTTGCAACTTGATAACTCCTCTGCCGATTGCCCTAGAGTGTTCTTCAAATCCTCAAAAGATGCAGAAAGTCTCCGAGTTGACAATAAAAAAAAATTGAGGTTTTGGTTTTTTTGTGACTGATTTCATAAGTAGGTAGGTTTTTGGCCATTGTAGCTAAGGTTACCTGGCCTTGGGTCCAACTGCTAGATGGAAGTATTTTGGTCAAGTTTTTGTTGGAAACTAGGCTAGGGTTACCATTTCTAAAAAGGCAAAATTCCTGACAATCTCAATGTCTACTTTTCTTAACCACAAACAAGCGCTACATAACATTTTTCGGTATGTTCTTACAACTACCAATTCATCACAAAACAGATATTTCAGGCAAAATTGATGCTGGAAACAGGCAAATAGTAGCAGATGAAGTTCTCATCTTCACAACACATCACATTGTTTCGAGTTAAATGCAATTTACTAAATGTTAAAATTCCAGACATTAGAGCATTTTTGAAAATTATTTCCAGATACAGAGTTTTTAACACTGAAATTCTAGATGTATGGCAAGCTTAAACTAGGCTAAATGAGTCTTTTGAGCGTTTGTTTGGCTTTCTAGAGTTTCTGGTTCAAGAGTTATGGCCAAAAAACATAAAATTGCTAATTTTACAAAACATTGGCAGATTTTTTAAAATTGGTAATTTTATTCTTTAAACACAAGAACCAGAAACACTAGAAAGCTGATCAAAGGCTCAAAAAAGTTTTCTATTTGCTGAAGTTCTCCATGGGAACTAGGCTAGAATATGCGTCTTTTAAGACCTTGATCAACTTTTTAGCGTTACTGGTTCAAAAGTTATGATCTAAAATAAATTACTTCGTTTGTTTATTTATTATATGTCATAACTTTTGAAACAGAAATGCTAGAAAGTCTATCAAGGTCTCAAAAGATGTGGATTCGAGCCTAGTATCCAATGAAAACTTCAGCAAAATACTTCCATCTAGTGGTTAATCCCAGGTCAGGTACCAGCAGCCTAAAATGACCAAAAACCTACCTTACTTATGATGTCACTCACAAAAAAATGAAACATAAAACCAGAAAGTAGTTTTCATTGCAGATTCGAAGACTTTCCGAGTCTTTTGAGGGTTTGAGCAGCTCTCTAGCGCAATCGGCGAAGGAGCTATGCAGTTGGCAAGTCAACTGAAATATCCTTGTTTTTTCCCCAATTTCCAAGTACGATATATTCATAAATTGGCAGCCAATGTGTTAAGAAGTATACCTTGCAAAAATATGTCATTGGTTTTCATTTAGTTAAGAACAATTGTAACAGGCATTTGCAGATACTTTTACCATGAAAATTGGCAGAAAAAACTATTTTTTAATGTTCTTAAATCCTGTGTTGTTTTTCTACAGCCGTCAGTGTTGCCAAACATTCTCACTTTATCTACTTGGGACAATCAACTGAATGCAGAGCAACGGAATGACTTACTTAAAATGCTTCCCTTATCTCTCACTGAAAGGGAAAACATGGAAACTGTCAGGTATGTATGGTACTGTAAAATGTGGTTTAGGCCAAGGTTATTTAGCTTGGATTTTAGTATTTTCTTCTGCTGTAGTTAAAATATATGCAGTAAAGATGACAGGTAGTTACAGCGAAATTCATTTGTGAAGAAGTATTTCTAAATCGGGCTAAATTAACAAAGCAATTGGTTAAAACTTATTTTGAGATACAAATGGGGTCCAAATAATACACTAATAGCACCTGCAAGAAGTATGTATTAACATGAAGCTGTATTTGGAAGTTTTATAAGGGTGTTGGAATTGTATGTATTAGGGGAAAGAAGCTTTGCAATGTTACAAATATAAGATCTCGTTCCCTACCATTTGGCTTAGGTGCTACTAGGCTTTGAGACAGATACTAAACTACACAAATGCCATTTTTAGGTGTAAGATCAGGAAAGTGGATGTCTTCAATTTCTTGTCACATAGAAGGCCATGATAGACTCCACAACTATGGCTAAAAAAACTTTAAAACAAATTTTCTGACTAAATTGGCAATCATGTTTGCTGTCATAAGAACCAGCCACTGACTGCTAACACCAATCTCAAAAAACAAATCTATGTGACATGCAACAGAGTTGCATGTACAGCTGCAATTAATTCAAACTTCTCATGCATCTACTATGTTAACTTTCAGGAATACAGGCTAGTAGACAATATACATCAGGGGTATCAAACACGCAGCCCGTGGGCCACATACAACCCTTGAAAGTTATTTGTGTGGCCCACAATGCTTTTTGGGAATTTAAAAATAATTAACATAAGTTATTTTGTTTATTCACAGGTGTTAAAAAGTGCTCGACCAGCAAGTGAACAAGTTCCTTTTAAACCAGTGGTTTTAACCTTTTTCATGCAGCGACCCAATCTGCAACCCAATGTAACCTAAAGACCCCCTTTCGAAAATTTCCAATCAGGCATTTAAAATGCGGTTGTGTTTGCACAATAGAAAATCACAATGACTAAAAAATAACATACGATATGACTATTTTGAACAATCATTTATTATATTTTTGCACATGGCAGCATCAGTGAGAGACACCCGTGCCAGATACAAATCACTCCACCTCCACAGCACAACTCATTGAAAACTAGATAAACTCCCAAGTTAGCTACCGCATTCAGATATCTAATTTACAAACATAGCACAATCTGACATGCGTGCGTTGCCAAACGCAACAGTACTGTAAAGGTCATATAGTCACACTCAAAACTTTGTAATGGTCATAATATCGCCTAAAACAATTTTGAAATGAAAAAGTAGGCTTTCATTTTTGCCAGGTGATCCTATGATTTTGGCTATGACAGAAGTGGTTTCATATATGAAGTATAAAGTCCAGAAGTAATTATGAATGTTTTTATCAGAAGCTCTTGCAACCCCTAGAAAAGTGGCAAACAACCACTATTGGGGTCGCGACCCATAGGTTGAAAACCACTGTTTTAAACAAATGTAGAGATGGCTAGAAATGGCTTATTTGTAACTCATGATATCTTTCACAGGAAAGAAAATGCAGAAGATTTTTTTCGAGTAATGTTCAGGTACTGCCTTTGTTACATCAACGTCATAACACAGCCCTCGGGTTAGAGGTTACTTTATAAGGCCTTATTTGGCCCCAATTTGAGTTTGAGACCCCTGATGTACATCATGCTGGTTCAAAGGTGCCACATTTCAATAGTTCAGCAATGGCAGGAAACCCAAAGTTGCTGGACACTGAGGAGTTTTAGTTCTGCCATTTATTTGAACGTAAACAAACTGATTTTCCTGTACGAAGTAGAACTGTGTGACTCTTCATTTGATGGACATTATGTTAAGATGTGTTGAAAATCACAATGCACCTTGACATGGTGGCAGCCAGTATATAACTATATCATACTTTGAAATCACACATTGAACTACTAATTTCATGCCACCTTGGAACTCTGTAACTTGCCAGTTGATTGTGCTAAAGAGCTATCCAAAGACTCAATGAAAAATAATTTTTGGTTGTGGGTTTCAGGTCTTTTGTGGGTGACATCATAAGTGGGATAGGTTTATGGCCATTTTGGTTCAGGTTACCTGGCCCTGGGCCCAACTGCTAGATAGAAGTATTTTGTTCAAGTTTTTATGGGAAGCTCCAGACTAAAACCTGAGTCTTTTGAGCCTTTGATCAGCTTTCTAGCATTTCTGGTTCAAGAGTTAAGGAAATTACCAATTTTTGGCAAAATCACCAATTTTACAGCTTTTTGGCCATTACCTTTGAACCAGAAAGGTGTGTAAGTAGATTATCAAATTTTTATACACATTAGCTCTGTAGTTTACCTTATTTTTTTCTTATTCAGAATGTTGCTTTCTGGTGAAAACTTAGCAGCATTTGACAATATTTGCACCCTGACTCCATCTGGTAATCCTATCAATGAAATGGCTGTGAAGCTTAGCAAAGGACATTACTCAGCAGAAGCATATCAACTTCGCAGATGTCACACAAAGGCTAACAAAGCCAAACAAAGGTTGCTGAAGCATCAGTATTATCACAGCCTTCTGAAGGAGGTTATTGTATCTCGTCAGGTATTTCTTATTTGCTGATTCTTTCTTGCTTAGGATTTAATCTGTCCATGACTTCGGAACTGAAAATGTGCTTGATCTTATATGTCTTGTTGTTCAGAGCAATCTAAGACTGTGCTTACTGGCCAGTTGAGAAGAGATTATAGGAGTATTTTTTTACCAAGCATTGTGTTTATGATATTGCCATAGAGTAGTTTACAATTTTCTAGAGCATGCTGCTTAGTTCATTTACATTTGAAACGTGAGAGTTTTGTATTTGTGAGACTTTAGAATAGCCATAATCATCTGGTATAAACCTTAGCAGCTGTGAAATCAATGCATTCCAGCTTTAATGTGAAAAGTTCTGTGTATTAACTTGAAGTTTTGCATTTCAGTAACATTGTATACAACTGTCAAGATGTCTACAAACATGAGTGCTCCTAATTTGGGTCCCCGGTTTGGGTTAATCGCACTGACAATATTTTTGGTGATATATGGTATGGTGCAGTGTTTGACCAAAGAAACAAATATTTGACTCACACAAATCATGGCACTTCACAATGTACGGCTCATTCCATGTCAACTGTCCCAGTCAGTCAACCCACCATCTCAGATTTTCCTCAAATTTAATAGGCAGATAGAACATTTCATGCTAATTCCAACAAATTAATTTTTTAAAACATTGGTTAAGGTTTTGCAAAGGTATGGACCATACAAAAGGAGTACTTTTGCTGTCAGTGAAGCATAACAACTAACAAGAAAATCGTCAATTAAATCATTCTCACTGTAATCATTTAATTGTAGTAAAAAACTTGAAGAGGTCTCAAGTATCTTCATTTGTGAAGAAAAATTTAAAAAAATCCATGCACTTCCCCAATTTTAGGGTAAAGAAAATGGGTAGTCATCAAAATCACTAATGTTTGCCAAAAATTTTGAGTGCTAATACTTTGACGAGCACACTTGCTATTGGCATATGGAATACATCATCTGAAAGCTCTCATAGTGGAGATTATAATCTCAAAATATCCTAATTGCTTAATTAATGAATTATTGCCTAAGGGATTTCTGGGGATTTGATTTCCCTAATCTTTTTGCATTTTTTTGACCATAACTTTCGAACCAGAAGCGCTAGAAAGCCAATCAAACCCTCTAAAGACTCGTATTATAGCCTGATTCCCGATAAAATTTCAAGACAAAAAATTGGCTCCTGGCGTTGGTGCCAGGGCCTGATAACATTATCCAAATATGCATAAACTTATTCCTATTATAATGTCATCAACAAAAATCCAAACCTTTCCTTTTATTTAAGTGAAACTACAAGACTTTCCACATCTTTAGAGTGTTTGAAGAGCCCTCTAGCTCAATTGGCTGGCAAGTTATATCCTTGGCAAAAATGGCCAAGGTTACCTTTTGTGGGACTTGATTTTTACCAAAATTTGGGTTTTTGAGCCATAATTTTGAATCCGTAAATCTAGAAAGCTGATCAATGGCTCTAAAGACTTGAATTATAATGCAGTGTCCAATAAAACATTGAGTCAGAAAATTGGCTCATTGGGTTGGTGCCCAGGGCCCAATGACCTTGGCCAAAAATGTGTGAACCTACCCCCATTATGACATCACCCACAAAAAAAACAAACTTTTCAAATTAAAAAAAAACAAAGTACAATACTTCCTGCATCTTTAGAGGGTTTTAACAGCTCCCTAACTCAATTGGCTGGTGAGTTATGGTTGTGCAAAGTTCAGCAAGAAAAGGAGGGCACGTGGGCTGAAAAAGTGTAACTACATTGAAATCTTATGCAAAAACTCTGTGGGACATTTATTCAAAATAAACAATAAACAAAATACGCAATGCACAATTTAAAATCTCTGGAAAAAGTGTTCTTGTGTTGCTGAAAACCTTGTAAATCGTTTTTATAAAGAAGACATTTGATCAGGCATAAACATAGTTTATGTTTTTGTTATGAGGGAAGTTAAACAATATTCAGCAATATCAAGCTGTTTTCTATCATTGACACCATGTAGTGTTCAAGTCAAGTTAAGATGATGCCACTGCTCCAAAGCTGAATATTTGTGTGTTTGCTGTAATGTAGTGGACGTCCTTGGATGTATTTTTGGTCGAGATCTTTGTGGTTGAAAAAGGTGTATAGGCCTGAAATTAAACATTGAAATCAAATATGAATATAGATTTTTGCAACGTTGAGGAATACTTTCTGACTGGTCATATCAAAGGACAAATGTTGTGACCCTTTGTTTAATTGCTTATGTGCCATGATTTAAATCCTATTCAGTGCTTGGATGTGTTTTCTGGAGAAAAAGGCACTGAAGTTCCCTCATGCACTGTCATACAATTCCAAAGCAAACAGCTGGTCAATTCTACCACTTAGAAAACGCGTGATTCACCTCAAAGTGCTGCGAAGTCAATTTTGGTTAGAAGAGCTACGTAGATCTTAACTTGGTTTTGAAAAGTTTTTAATTGTTAGTCTTATTTGAAACATTTTTGAACTTTTAGTCTTTTTGACCTGCATTGCTAATGTTTCTGTGAAAAAAAATAGAATTTTGCCGCCAGGTTCGAGTTGGTTTTTGATTGAAATTTATGGTTGTGGCACCGTTTACACGTGTGGTATCGTCTAATACGCAGAGCTGCTCGGCACAAATCAAGGTTAAAGCTTGATGTCACGAACATGCTTTACATGACGTAAAGTGTCATTTAAAAGTTTCCGTAATGATTCGGTTTATGTTTGCACTTGTTTGGCACATGACATGGCAATTTCTATTCTAAATGACTAACGGTAGAAACAGCTTTGTTTGTGGCCAAAACAACGGTCTTGCTGTTTGCAGTCGGATTTCACAAAACTGACTTTTGACCACAGCATACATATTGTTCCTAGTTCAGAGTTAGCAGTGTGCAAAAGTTTAACTTTACTTTTATGTGTCATCTGAACTGCTGTCCATTCGGATTGAATCGTAGCTGCCCCAATTGGGAAACAGCTTCCATTGAAAAAAAGCACGTATTTGGGCAGAGGAGGCAGCCTGTTGGAAACATCACAATACGTGGAATTTACAGTGGTTTTGAATTCACTAAATTTTCATCAAGACAAATTTTCAACTGATTTGAAAAAAAATGTGTTTCGGAGTGACAAATGATAATGCAACAGATTTTTGCTGAATGTTTGTTCGAGCATGTTTTATCAGTTCTTGGGTCTCTTTTGTGCTAGTCAACTGCTGAGGCACTTCGACGTATTATGTCCTCACCCCACCCATATGAGCAGTGTTTTTTCAAGGTGTTTTGAGAGACCGAAATGGTCTCTAAAAATTTCCCATCAGTCTTTCAAAATACACTAAAACCTCGATTTACAACCACCGCCAAAGTACACTGAAACCTCGCTTTATAACCATCTCGGTATTCAGATGAAACAGTTGCGACCTTTGAAAATGTCCCAACGGTCACCAAGGTCAAACCTTATAAAACCAGCATATGAGTGACTTTGAGTGTCATGGTATTTTGTTAGCCGTGTCCATAGGTTTTGCGGGCACCGTCATCTGGTTTCGCTGCATTTAGTTTTAACGCTACGAGATTTTATTCTTTTTTTTCAACATGGTATATATTCAAAATTTCAGTGTCATCTCCATGCTGCCAGGCGACCTGGAAAATATTATTTGTCCAGGTGTAAAACCGTTGCTGAAACCAGCAACATTTCAATGGATGCAAAATCTGTAATTTCAGCGAGTCGTCTGTACAACAAGTAAGTCGTATGAAAGGTGTCTGGAACACCTACCACTGCTTGCGGACCTCCCTTATGATGTTCATTTGAAATAACGTGTGCAGTATTGAAATTGTGCTTGTCGTTAGCACTGTGTTGAAGTTATTTCCTCTGCGTAGAACCCCACCAATTTGTTTTTAGGGCAGCCTTACAACCATTTATTACAATATCGGTCTGACGAATAAACAGATACTTCAAAGGCACCTAAATCTTGCATTTGCAGGGTATTTCAATATCACGTTTGTTCCTGCTGCTTGTACCTTCAAATAAAATAAAAGTCATCAACAGATTTGTCGTGCTCAGACCATGCTGAATGAAGATGATTCTAAAGATATTTGTGACTTTTCCAGTCGTGCAAACAGGGTTGCAGAGTCGGAGGTACATATCCGACTCCGACTTTCCAAATTTTCCGACTCCTTAACATAAAGGGAATGAAATTTGGCTGTTAAAATCAATGGAAATCGTGGTACACAGCAAGAAATCTCTGTTTCAAGAAAAGTTTCAAAAGAAATTGCACCATTTCAACAGGAATTCATAATGTTGGAGTGTGATGTAAAAAATGATCCAATTGGACATCCGGAGTCGGACAAACAACGCCGACTCCACACAAAAACCTCTGACTCCTTACGACTCCGGCTCCGCAACCCTGGTGCAAAATCCGTAGCGTCACAACTGTGACTTTATAATCCACTTGAATAAGTAAGAACGTAATATTAAGAGAGGTACACAAACAGAAAATATAGTTAATACAGTAATGAAACACATTGATATCGTAATTCTTTCATTTTCACATCCTCTGCGGAGGGTCGTAAAGGCAGCAGCAGTAGGAGGTCTCGGCATATCTCATGGTTTTCAACGTCTGATAGCCCTGCTGGCACCATACCAAGGCGTGACCAAGCCAGTTCTGAGATGTAGTCACGCCACCTAGTCCTTAGTCAGCCTCTGGGCCACTTTCCCGCGGATGTTCCCAGCAGGGCTCATCTGTCTGATCTTTCCTGGGACATTCTCGTCATGTGGCTGAACGAACATAGCTGAGATCTCTCTATTCGGAGGAGAATAAGTCGACGTTAAATTCTTTACGAATTTCACAGCTGTTCACTTTCACGCCGTGAGAACTCTTTGCAAAATCCCATCTCTGGCGGATGTACTTGAGATAGTATTCTTTAAAAAATTATGGATAGCAGTGGTGACAGCAAATACCCTTGTCGGAGTCCAACACTCACGGTGAACGGTTGCCCCGTCGGCCGGACATAAACTTCTGATCAGGAACTCAACGACTTGACGGCCAGTAACCGGGGGGCGTCAACACCTACTACCGCAACACTCGCCGAAGCTTTTTTTCAGGGACTCGGTCGTATATGTTTTTGAGATCGACGAAACATGTGTAGAAATCTTTGGCATACAAGGTTTCGCGAAAGTTTGCTGAAGAGTGAAAATTTGGTCTGTAATGTTATAGGGTATCCTCCAAGTTTTGTTCACTTATTTCGCAGCATCTTTTTTCAAGGCACTTGGCATGCACTTACCCGGGTAGGCTAAGGATAGAGATGTCCCCGCAGCAAGTGCGTTCTCTCCGGTCTCCCTTTTGTGTTAGAATGATCAGCCCAGTTTGCAAATCCTTCGGTGACCTTATGCACCACCAATCCACCATGCCATTTGACACACACGTGTCAGCTAATTAACTTCTTTTTGCATTGAAGTCTCTCAAGAAGATCGTAGATTTGTTAGGTTTAACGCTTCTCAAGGTGTAAACTAATTCCTTCCACGAATTCCAGGTGCAGTACAATTGAGTTTGGGTCGCATACCTCTATCAAACACAGGGAACGGTCCAACAACAACAAGCACATCCTCCTAATGGGATCCATTCATCAACACAACTTGCTAGCTGATGGCTTACAAGTGTCCCCACATCAACATGGGTAGACTTTGTGCTGGCTCGACCCCAAAGTAGAAGAGTTTCCACCCATGGTCCATCTCTACAGTATTACAGACACTTAGTCGAAGAGATGCCAACAACACCCAAGGAATATCGTTTGACCTACTCGACCAGTTCGTGCTCTTTTCCTGTGATTAAAGTGATGTTCTAGTCTCCAATCACTGGCTTGGCAAGATCGCCGTTTATGCGTGGCTTTCAAGTCTTCCATAGTTGCATTCTGGGCTGTCCCCATTCGCCTCCCTAGAATTTTTCCAACAGGTCCCTCTGCCTAAAACCTAAGCGTGGTCCTTGGTCCTGGGTTTCTTTTTTCGCTGAGAAATTTCGGTGCTTTGTCCCATAGTAATATTAAAACTCGCCGTAACAATATTCGCTATCCTACCTTTTCAGACCTTATGACCGAATTGACTTAAACTTTTTTCGGTCATTTCAAAAAGAATTCGGTCTATAACCGAAAAAATAAACCCAGCCTTGGTCAAGCGCGAGACGACCTATGCGCGACCTTGTTAATAAAATTTGCGCATTTGGTGGTAGTAACTGCCCAAATGATACCGTTGGGCAAAATGATCGCTCTACTTATACAGCAACTCTTATCGATATCAGGGATACCACGGGAAAGCGTTGCCGCGGGCACATTTGCGCAGGAGAGACGAGAAACCTTGCATTAAGTTTACTGCAAGCTCAAATATGCAGCAATCACTACATCTGCAGAGGTTAAGTTCTGTACTTTTTTTAACAGAACAGGTCGGGCGAAGGTTTTGGACCCTTATGCCACGTAAACGTGGCCTAAATAAGATTTTGCTCTTTACATCTCTCATGTCCAAACGTAATTGAGAGACTGTTTCCCGCAGCTTTATATCGTACATCATGCAAGAAGGGAACAGCACCAATTTACAAGGGCTTAGTGCGACACGGCCTAAAGTCAGACTCCAGACCTACAAGCACCGAAGCTGTTCTGAAGCATTACCACTAGGCCACAGGCTGATTTTTATCTAATCACATTTTATCATAATGCAATCATATTTTTAAAACGCAAACTTAAAGAAAGCTTTTTAACAGATATCGGACAGTTTTAATACAAACTGCAGCCCTATTAACTGTTGGTCTTATGAGTGCATTGTGGTCGTGCCTACTGTAATGTAAAGGATGATTGTTTCATGGACAGAATTTTACGCGACGTTGACGCGGAAGCGCGGACACGGCTTGGTCTTGGACCTGAACCACTCGCTTTGTCTGATTCTGATACCGAAGACCAAGCGCCCACGCACAAGCTGAGTTCATCGACAACCATTGCTCCAAACCGCATCAAGGAACTTCTGCTGCAGCATAAAAGAAGAAGAGAGGCAAAAGTGGTTAGAAACAGTGGTTTAGCACACTTTCCGTGTTATTGGATCTGTATCCGCAAAACTGTAGAAGCTGTTTAGTGACTTATTATTACTGCAGTTTTAAGCTAGTATCGGATGTTGTTGCTGCACCTTTAGCCTGTTGGTGGTGCATGGATCAATATCTACCATCAGTGCACCCAAACAGTGTTTCTTGAATTTTACGACCAAAATGTTTCGTGCTGCGTCGACCACTACTTTTATTCTTCGATTGTAAATAAACTGTAATGAGTAGGGCAACCAAAAGTCAATAAAGTCATTTTTTCTGCCTTTTTAAAAGTTAATTAAATATCCACAAACCAATTTTCCCGCTTTATACCATGAGCCACTCGAAAGTTCTTCGGTCAAAAAAGGTCAAAATTTATCATTAGGTCAAAATTTCTTGTAGCAGAGTTTTTTCTCGTTATCAATATTTTATTAAAGTTACAACAACAGATTTTGATATGTTTTTGCAAGTTTAGTTGCAATTCTGAAACAGTAATAGGTTTGTTGCGAATTTTTGACGTAATAATGTTGCTCTGCCCACAACTGGACGATTGAATATTAAGTAGACTAGGCATAGCAATGCTAGAAACGTGATCTTACAGTACTTGGTTTGGCAAATGGTCAATCCATTCATATACTGTGTTTTAACTTTATGATATTCACAGATTTTGTAGCTATTAATGTACTTATCAACATGTCATGCCTAAGTTTAAACAAACAAATTCTTCAAAAGTTCGAAGTAGCCTATACTGCATGAATATCCTTCTGAGTTTACCTCAACACCTAAGGGTGAATTATTTTGCAAATTCTGTGACTGCCTAGTGAAAAGTGATACAAGGTTTATGGTGGAAGCACATCGCTGCAGTGCAAAGCATCAAGGAGATTCGTTTCATGAAACTGAAAGTAGCCAAACATTTTTAAAATATGCTGTACCAGATTTTGCAGATAACTACTTTTTGTTACAGACCTATCGGCTTGATCTAATACTTTATATGAATATGCTTTGTATTCCGCATTTCAACTGAAAACGCAGAAAACTGATAGATCAAAATAAAGTCAAAATTTGTAAATTATAAAGTCAAAATTTTGAGATTTTAGGTCAAAAAATTGGTTGCCCTGGTAATGATTTTTACTTCCGTGGTATGCTATACCTCAATGTCACCAAGACTGTCGTACCGCTAGTTTCCTTACATTTTGTTTTTCTTGCAGAACACCCCCGACCTTAATGTGATGGGAATTAAACTTTCTGATGTTGTGTCGAGAACTTACGCTGGTAGTAGAAAAATGCAAGGTGACAATGTGAAGTGCAGATAAACTGTATTGTTGGATTAACTCTTCTTATTTTTCACAGTTGACGTTGTTTGTCATTTTTGTAGCAGGATCTTTGTAATCAGTTTGACGTTATGTTATTGTTTTGAAATACTTTTGAAGTTTTGCAGACCGTCTGAACAGTATTTTTGACTGCATTCTCCTTAACTGCCAGCGTTTGCGTTGTAGCGTGTTAATGTTGCAAACTCCAGTCAGGCGAAACACCATACTCACTGCGAATGCTCAGTAGGAGCTCACCTGAAAAAAGCATCGCTGACCGAGTTTTAAACAATTTCTTAACATAATTGAAGTGGGCAACGCATTGCAGATACCCCAATACGTTGGTTTTGCTTGTGGGCCTGTGCAATATTTCCCCGCTTGTGAGTAAATTCCAGTTTTGTTAATTTCACTCATTTTTGTTCAAAGGTATTTCAACGAAAAAGCGCAAACGTGAGGAGAACTTAAAAATAGCAAAGAAGCGCATGAAATGCGGAGCTGCCGGGACAAGATCCAAACCAACTGCCCAAAATCAACGTCGGTCTGCAAAAGGAAAACATTCTCATTCAAAAAGGTATGGCTCATATAACGGAAACCGGCATGCTCATGTACACACGTTTTTCCACCTACATGGTCGTTTTTTTTTCTGTGTCAAGTTCATCGTAAACCTCTCCAGTTTATCGTTTCTTCATTAACTGTGCGTTTTCTTGTATTCATTCGTATTATTGAATCGATTATGATGCTGGTGTCAGAATAAAAGACGGAAGCATTCGTGGTCAGGAGCAGGACTCTCGGTTTCGCCTCTGGACCTTTCATATCCGCTTACGTGCTACCAAGTCTTAATGCACATTTAGTCAAGCTAACTAGTTTATGTGTTTGTCGAATGTATTGTTAAAAGCAGTTATAAAGTTTTGTTGCCTTGGTTAGCCTATATTAAAACTGTTTTCTGCACTACCCGTAACACGTTGGGGCAGAGGGTGTCGTTCAAGTCGTATCTTTATTTGGAGCATGAAATCGGTACAGACTTACCACCCACCTTCATCTTTTGATGGGTTGGCCTTTGCACTCTGATCCGTACTTACGAGGCAAAAGGAGGTGTGCCGTGATTTGATGCGCATTGTCCTAATTTCTTAATAAAAGCTCCGCTGAGAGATAATGTCGATTGCTCACCAGCTTTTTGTTATACTATAAGTATATACTGTGTATTTTCAGCAACAAATTCGCGACCACTCCGAGTTGCTTCTTCGAATTGCTCAGGGACGTCATGCTGCTTTCACAGGACAAGACAACCTTAAGTGTAATTGCTTGCTTTAGAAAATGTTTAATTAAGTTAACTGGCGTTCACCGTATGACATCAAAGTGTTTTTGCTTAGAGAAAATACTCGGCGTGTGCCGACAGTATGATGCCTCTCAACAATGTTAAATCATCACTTCTGAGTGATTTGTGTGTGTTTGTGAAAAATTATGCTAATAAGTGTCAAGTGCTATGGAGCTGAAAAGTTCTACGAAAGATACGATGCCGTAGTTAGTTCCGACTGAAATTGTTTTGTTTTTTTGAGAACGCTTGTCTTATCTCCCTGCTATATTTTCGTCAGATCACACAGTTGGCACTCGACTGGCTTTCATCGGCAGAAGCCTCGTTGTATCTGTGGACCACCAAATGTAATAATTGGAAGGAAGTTCTACCAAGCGCTCTTAAACACATGGGAATGAAACAAGAAGGTTGTATTTTTGTCGAGAAAATCCGACTTGATGTGATGGTGATTGTCTTTCCTGTGCTGTCACGAAAATTGCCTTGCTTCGTAATTGTGATTTCAACTGCGTTTTTCCAGTGGGTTCCTACCAAGGAACGTTGACGTCGGAAGAAAACGGCAAATGGGCCTGGCATGGATCGTGCGGTGACGTAGATGAGGACAAGCTGCTCAGCACCATGTGTAATGACTGGCTCTCTGAGGTCTGCCTGACAACCGCTGGATAATGTATTCGGTCAACAACCCTCGCCTTCATGTTTATTTTATTCTGGTCGCAGCTATCAAGCAACGCAACCGAAGAGTCTACTGAGCTAACGGAGGACACTGTGCAGACTTTCCAAATTCAGGAGAGAAGAAGGTTTTTGTACCCACATCAAGCGTTTGTGTACACCATAAACGGCAATAGGTATCCCGTGCCGCCAGTGAAAGGTACGTCATAGAGTAGATCGGTTTGTCGCCATTGCTCAAGATTCAATTATTTACTATATTTTATGAGAAGGAAGCACTGGCCCGACAAAAGAGGGACGCGTTGCAAGGGAGCACTGGCTGCTACGATCAGAAAGACCCCCTCAAGTTACTCTGCTTGCCCTGACGCGCGATGCCGTTGCCAGAATGCCTGACGGTGTGGGAACGCGGAACGACGTGTGCAAGTTGATCCATGAATCGCAGTACCTGGCTGAGGCGGTCACTGAGGCCCAGGTAGGCGATCACCGAAGCTCTTTCCCGATTATTTTTCCGAAAGCACTTGCGTTGTAAAAATTCTTCCGCACAATTGTGCCCTAATGTTGGCCTTTGATGGATGTTAGGATTGCTAAGTGTATGTTATTCATGCAATACAAACAGCTTGGTTTTAGTAACAGTGATTCTTTCAAAAAATATCTTTTTCAAAGAGGTGATCGTCATGTGTTCGGATTTTTGGATTTGCTAGTAGTGATTTATTTGAAAATGCATTCGTTTCTGATGATGTTGGCAAGTCGCTGCTTTGTGGATCCCGCGTTTTGGATACGAACCGTTCGCCTCAATTCTGCTTAGTTTTGCAAACAGCCGAAATCTGTCACAATTTGACCGAAATAGACGGCGTTTATGACGTACACGTGACCTGACGTACACATTCAATGAGCTTATCAGAGAAAACTTCCGTGCAAGTTTTAGTGTTTTTTTGTCCCGGAAACAACTTCCACGTTGCCTCATATATGTACATTTTTTTGATTATGGGATTTTACCAAACTTTATTTGTGAAACAGTTTCTGATTGACAATGTTTGTTAACACTGACTAGTTTACGATCAAAAGCGCAGTACATGGTGGGCGGTCTTAAGTTGCGAAACAAGCGTTTTTAACCAAAAACTTGATTTGACAAATAGGACTTCTTAGGCTCACAAACACAAAAATACATAAATGAACATTGAACAATTAAAAAGTGTTTTAGAACAATAAGATAAAGACTTGAACTTATGCAAAAAATTATGCTTTGAACCTATTGTCTGTGTGTACGTTATAGATACCGCATATTTCTGTCATTTAAATGTGACAGATTTTCCTAATTTCGGAACTGGGCAAAATTAAGCGAACGGTTCGTATCACAAGCATGTAAGCAACGTAATTTAAAAATTAAGCATTGTCACCACTTGAATTGCCCGTTATTGAAAGATCCCTCCGAAGTTCGCTGTTATGTCGTACTGACTATCAGCACACCTCAGTAGACTTAAAGCTGAGAGGGGTTAGTCGTGTAAAGGATTAGGTCAGTTGAGTTAAACGCAAAAATCGTTGAGCTGTGGTGTGTTGGTGACTTGGCACAGCATGACCTTCTGTCTTGCATTCGCTTGAGCTGTCCTATTCGACCACGTGATTGTTTGATTAAGTGTAAGATAAGTAATTGTTAAAAAGCGTGCACGGTTTGCGTAACGCTGTTGCCTGCATTTGGTCGATACTCCTGATTTGGAACAGTTTGCAATAGCAGATTTATTTGTACCAGGCAAATGAGCGCGCCTGGTAATATGACAGCATGAGCACTCACTAGGCAATAACGAATGGTGCTAGTAGCA
>Ga0210059_1004531_pt1 | contig 22436 bp, 17 predicted proteins | sample Ectturendosymbi2_FD_188042 | JGI IMG/M metagenome (GOLD analysis project Ga0210059, IMG submission 188042) | Ecteinascidia turbinata endosymbiont from Florida, USA - Sample 2 (SPAdes) (version 2) | ecosystem: Host-associated > Tunicates > Ascidians > Unclassified | place: Key West, Florida...
TATCTTGCATGGTGATTTTCATTGTTTTGAAGATTAAGTTGCTGTGATTAACCCTATCAAACCCAACATAGGCTTGTGGATATCATTAAATATGAACTAGCGTTATTATTCACTAGAGACACCTAAACGCCGCCGTAGATGCAATCACACACGCGTACTGCTATGTCGAAAATTCTGTACTAACCATGCAACTTCCACAGCACTGCACATGTAAAACGAAACAAAACTTTCCGTACACAATTGTGCCGGCCTCATATGAACGAAAGCAGCTTCAAACACGTCCGGCCTTGGCAAGTGCGGGCCCCAATGTAAAACGTAGGAGCGGGGCCCATCTAAGCAGTGGCATTATGACGTCATCGTGCTCAGTCAACCGTGCCACGACCTTTTTGATGGTTATATTTTTCCAAAATAAATATATAAATATAAAAAAGATGGCAAATTATTGGAGTTAATCTGTATCTGTGTTCCCCAGCTGCATCCATGTCTATGACTAATATCATGCTGCTCTGGTGGACATCAGACAGTGCACCGTTACCAATGTAATCAAGCCGATAGTTATAAAGGAAACTCTGCAATGGAGATCCGAGCGGCTAGCACAAGTGCAAAGTTTCATCAATCAAACCGAACTGACAAGTGAATTGAACTTACAATGCAATTATTTCAGTCATGTTTAACGGCAAGAGTGGGCACATGATCAACTATCCGCTTTATGACGCAATACACGAAAAAAAACACACTTCACATAAGAGCAATCCATGCATCTCCTAAAGTTCTCCAAAGCCCAATTTAATAAATATTCATGATGTATGCACTTAGAATCCAAACTGTTCTTTATCAATTAGAAATGTAATGTACAAAGATTTCGCAACTACTCTACGACGTCACAGATATACAAACACTTATCAAAAGCATTATATAATGCGCATGCTGGTTTGATGAAAAAAAAGCATATAGCCCAGTAATATATTGCCAAACAGAAACGAGTGTGCTGGATAATATTCACAATTTTGCCTTGCCTAGGTTAAGCTGCTGGTTTTAAGGGTCCTTTACGTTTATGAATCTGGATTTGAAGTGGTGGTTTTTCTACCTTTTCACGCTCGCAAACAGACAAAACACAATAAAGGTTTGGCGGGACGGAAAATGCTAAAAGTATTTGCACAACCAACAAATAACGCGGAACCATTTTGGACAAAGAAAGGAAGCAATTTAAGTGCAAACACTTTACAAAATTTTGCGGTGGTTTGCATGAGATTTTTGACTTTCATGGGTTCAACTTTTCATCTTTTGTCATTTGTTTCAATTTAATAGAGTTAACTTTATTCTGAAAAAAAGATTAAAATATCTAGTCTATGTTAAAATCTTCCATGAAGCAAAACTACAGGCTTTTGTCGAAATGCAGACAACCCTCAACCAAACAAGTACTTTACAAAACAGAATGATATTTCGAGAACTGAATAGCATTACGTTGGAAGAAATGCCAAGTTAATACGACAGACACTCGCCTTAACCTGTTCATTGCGAGTTGAATCATTGCACACCTGGTTGGAAATAACTGTAGCTCTCCTGTAGTCTTAATGGACACCAGTAACAACCAAGTTCCAAACATAAAAAGTGGAACATACGGGAGCGCAGACATATCGCCCTAGCATGAGAATTGAGCACATTTGATAAAGTTCCTTCGAGCAATATCATCGTTTTTTCAAACGAGATAACTATTTTCTAACAATGAGATTTAAATGCCGTTTCTATAATTCTTTAGCGGAAGAGTTATCTGGCAAAAATGAACAACATGTCCGACCACCATGGCGCGGATCCTCCAGAGGCACGGGGCATAATGCAGCTGCATCGGATGCATCGGCTTGAGGCCGGCCCTGGCTTTAGAAAGTGAAAACAGTTCACATGAAAGCGAAGTGGTTCCAACCACGAATTCCATTTTGACACAGAGACAAGTAGGCTGTTGATTGCCAACTAGTTTCGTTAAAATATTCTTACTACAAAGCACTTAAAAATGAACCATCTTCCAACGATTTGGTGACTACTGACTAATCCGTTTTTGTGGTAGTTTACGGACATTTTGTGATTGTGGTATAACCATAACAATGCTATGCAACTACTAGCATGAGTGTGCAGCGTGGATAGGGTGAGGACTATTCAATGCAGTATTCAATTAATAGCAGCGAGATTTCGGCACCAGCTGCACCACAAGTAGCATAGTAGCGCCGCAGATAGTTGTGGATCGGCGTGTACCTGATAGGAAGATGTAATAACAGACGTAAAACTTATATTGCAGAATATTCCCAACAAAGTCGTTCATTTCATTAATCACACTGAATTTTCCTCTGATTGATCCTCAAAAGCTGACTTTTCAACCCTGCGTTGATTTATGACTGTCTTCTCATGCGCGAAACGCGCACTACCTCTAAACCAGGGGTTCCCAAACTTTTTGTTCATTGGTACGCTTCGGACACTTTATAGGTTCGCATGTACACCCAAAATTTTGTCACATTTTTAGCTGCTAATTTCAACTTGATCTGATGCACAATTTGCTATCTACAGCTAAGCAACCCGTTGCGATCCCTCTAAATACTTTATAATCGGCAGTTTTAGTTTAATATGTAAGCTGTGTGATTATTAGGCCTACTAATTACAAACACACAAAATCATTCTTTGTCTTTGAATTCCGGATGACTGTCTCCAGATGTCGAGTAAGCAGACTTGATTTCATGTGATCATTTCCCAATGTTTTTTGACAAAGTACACACACAGGCATATCCAAACCATTGTTTACCGTAAATGTAAACCTGAACTTTAAATAGATTTCTGAATAATTTCTTTTTTGCTACTCATGTTGAGCTTTTTACCGGTCAGAATGTCCGAAAGATTTTGAGTTTAACTACAACATTGCTCCTGCTACGAAGTCCACATTCTGAGCTTTACTAACAGCTAGTCTTGGCAGTACATCAGCATTGTTACATCAGCATTACACAAGCGCAATAATGCCTACTATTGACATGAAAGGCTCGTGTAGAATCTTCTGAATAAGCAGCATTTAATGATAAATAAATTATCATTTTCATGGAAGGACCTCTCTGTGGACCACTTGCGAATCACTGTATTAGTGTTTTCAAACGTTGGCAAAACACTGGAAACTAGCGAGAATATGTGTAAAATATGGCACCTCCAAGTTTAATCAATTAGTCTTACAACAGAAGAGTTAGGTAGGAATGTTATGTTACACATAATGTACCCCTTGAATAATCAAAATGTACCCCAGTTTGGGGACCCCTGCTCTAAACCAAAAATGATTGAGACAAATACACAATGAGCAATATAATTCTCATACAGATTCCTGCACAGGCTACGTTCAAATTATATATCATCATCACCTTAACGTAACTTAATTCTTCGTTTATCATGACGGCTGTCAAATTCATCAACGAAATCATCTAAATCTGTTTTTCAACTAGTGCCTTTCAATTTAAAGTAGATAAATTTTACCCAATCTTTCACTGGTAATCGAATTTCTGGGAAATGTTTTCGCTAATTTCATTTTTGAAAAATTTCTCTCGCATGAAGCACTGGTGACGAGAAGAGTTACAGCTACCAGCAACAATCAAACGCAGCTTTTTAAGTAGGTACAAATGACAAAAATTGTTCCAGCGATATAGGCAGCTTCGACTCTTTCCGAAGCAAATTATTTGCCAAAGTTATTTCATGTTTCGAATCATTTTCACTGAATGAATATTATTTGTTAATTGTTTCAAGTTTGTTTCTGATAGAAATGTTTGACCTCCGGGGCAAAGAGCTGAAATACGCGAAAGAATTGTTTCTGAATCATTGCGGAAAATCCGTACAAAATTCTATGAGGTTACAGGACCTGTGGGTAGAGTTAAAACTGTAGTCACGAACCACTTACGTAAGATATTTCGAAGTCGTATACATAAGGCAGCCGAATGCAATACCACACTCAGGATAAATTGAGATAAATTAACTGAAACCAATTCTTAATGCTTTCCAGGCCTGCAACCAGGGGAGAGCAGGGGTCGAAGCACCCCTAGAAAATTTTTTGCCTCCCTAGAAAAATATGTTGGACATAGTTTAAAACTACTGGACATAATTTAAAAAATTTGGGTCCCTATCAGAAAACTCTTCGCCCGTCCTGGTGTCCTAAGCTGGTTACGGGCCTGATGCTTTCACAAAAACTTTTGCTACTGGGACAAGCAACAATCTGCTGACAGTTATATAATCCAGCTCCATGTCACACTGAAATGCACGGAAGATCAATCTTCCACTTCTGTGACTGTTTCTTAGTTTCGAAATGAGTTTTTCAACACTACGACCCTGTCTGACTAAATTTCACGCAGGATCCAAGCAACCCCTGGTGTGTGTCGTCATAAACAACCCGTTACCCAACCGTCAAAAACAACAACACAGCTTACCATGCATTTGGGAAATGTTGAATGCAGGCTTGAGGGTTTCTAAATTATCGTTTAAAATATTGCTGGCCGAACGTTATCTACTGCATATGTCTAGGGTTGTCAGATGGCCGGTATTTTACTGCCAAGTTAGCAGAGGCCGGTATTTTGAAAATCAGTGTCTGGAGCCGGTATTGTGAAAATAAAGAATTTACCGTAACTTCAAAAAGAACTAACGCAGAATTTCTCAAATTATAACGACTCTTGTAGTGAATCTTGTCAGGACAGATCCTTCAGCGAAGTTTATTTGCTGCTGTTGACGCAATTTTTGGTGCGATTGTCACGTCACACACACGCCGAGGTGTAACGAATCAGCCAGCATACGTGCAAATTATTTATTGTCGCTTAACAATACTGATTGTCTCTCTGTTTTCCCTGTGCCACTTACGAATTACGACACAGCTTAGATCTAACACTGTTGACAAAATGGCCGGTATTTTTACAAAACGCATTTGGCAACCCTGCATATGTCAACCAAACGATCTTAAAATTAAGAAAAAAAATGGGGGGACCAAAGGGGGGGCCAAGCAAAAACCTGGGGGACCATGGCCCTACCAGGGCCCCCCTTAGAATCGCCACTGGCTTCGAGTATGTTATAAGAGTAGATGATACGTTTTTCACCAAATATGAGCAACATTTTCGCGCAAAACACCTCGAGGGGGAACCCTAAATGGGGAGGGCTCCAGGTAAAGTGCCTCACTCGCCTCCATTAAACTTACCACTGATCATAAAGTACACCAAATATCGATTATAATGAAACATCCCTGCACACACGAAATGTTTACATGTTTTCACGTAAGGAGGTACTTATAGGAACAGCAGTACACAATCAAGAACACCTTCTCTTGGCTATTTCCACCACGCTGACTCTAAAACGTGCTGATGCAACCAATCCATTTGAAAATAAATTAAAACAAAGTTTTGAAACATTTACTCTGACTTACGTTTTAACAGATCCACTGGTGATTTTTCGCCAAAGAAGTTGCGCTGCTGACAAGGCAAGTATTGTTTTTCCCAACTCGGGTCTTTTTCTTTCATCTCCTCACGGGTTGTGATCACTTTGAGAGCAAAACTTTCATTGATTTTCATTAGTTCTTCACCATTTTTATCTACTTCGTTAAAAGCAAACGGATCCTTTTCAGCTATGGACAACTTTGACGTCAGCCTTGTTGCTGGTTCGTGTTGGGAATTTGATTGGCTTAAATGTCCAATCTGAGGCAAAATAACATCAAGCTTGGGCAGGTGTTGAGGACTGGTACTTGGCTGATGGTGAATGGGAATAGGCCGAAGAATGCTTTGCTGGTCGTAACCCAACTCTGTCCTAGATTGGGCATTTGACCAACAAGCATCCTGCAGGAATCGATAATCAACAATAGTCGGTGGAGATGGAGGAGGAGATCTTTGGTGAGAAGAGCCGCGGTGGTAAAAATTCCATTCTGGGGAGTCTGAACACTCGTTTCTGTCGCAGTGAAACGACTGAAACAAAGAACCACTGATGGAGTTTCCCTGATGCTCATCAGTGGTGACTTTTCCGTGATGTGATGCAGCGCAAAGTGTGGGCAGAGGAAAGTTTGTTTCATCAACTGGTGGAAGCCATGCTCTTTCCTCTGCAAGCATCAGAATTGTGTCAGCGACAATTTTAAAGAATTTTTTGGTTCCTGTTTTCAATCAAATTGTTTCGGAACAACACCATGGAAAGTTCTGTTTTCAAAATATTCATCAAACTGTTCACATATTTCAGTTATTATTCATCCAACGTGATGCTTTTATTCATGAAAAAGAATTGAGACGAGTTTAATTGCTGCATTTTAAGTGAAATCAGTGAGATTTTCTATTTTTTTATATTAATAAATTTCCACAATTCCAAGTCCAGCAAATCTAGTAGTAAAACCAATTGTTGCTATATTTGCCTCTTGCATAGTATATTATCGTTTCGCAATTATTAACTTTCATGGAACTGAAAAGTCAGAGCATGTCGCAATGGATCTTTATTCTGGCTACTTGAACACAATAATATTTAGCAAACATAACCGAAAATTTTTCATTCTGTATTGACTCTTTTTGGTTCCCACATTACTGAACAACACCGAAAGATCTTCTGCTGCAAGTGAAAAAAACCTGAGTCTTTGGAAACTTGCTTTATTGTCATCGAGGAAGTACAACCACGTTTATAGTTGTATTGCCACTGAATGTCTAAATCTCACCTTCTTTCGCACCTTCTTCATCGTTGTTTTCATCACGCCACAAATAAGACAGATCTTTGTCGCAAAGTTTCTCACTAACTTGTTGAGGTCGCCATTCGAATGTGTATTTTTCGGACGATGTTGGTTCAATAGCTGCAAAACAGTCATTGTTTTGATCAACTTTCGGTGGATACTTTGAAGGTGCTGAAAACACAGTAATTGCTGCTGCATCTCCACAATGCTGTCATTGCTGATTGATTTCATTCCAACATAGTTGAAAAATTTTGATGTAAAATACATTTTCCATATTTGTGGCTATGCTGTTCACAATGAAATTTCGAAGCTATTCAGTGCATTTTTACTGGTTTGCAAACATCATTATTATTGCGCATAAAGAGGTAGTGGGCTACTTAACAAAGTGTTCCAAACCATCTGTGTCCACGAAAACTGTTATGTGGCATTAAAGAAGCGTTCCTTTGCAAAACAGTAAAGGTCTACTTTAATGCCAAGAGACTGCAGGAAATCTAACGCCCAAGTCCTAAACAATTACAGAAATACAGTATTGGAATAAAAATTTTCTTTGAATATGTGCCCCAGTTCACAGAGTCATCCTATGTAACGTAAAATGTGTAGGTGAGACAATGACAAAAAAACAAAACAGAAAACGTCGAACAACATCAAGATGATTTTCAATACGACCAGCTGATGATTCTTCAGTGCAAAATTCGATTCACTGAGGCTAAAACTATTGTTGTTTACCAACCAAGCTGTTTCGTTTCCGCGAATTACTCTGTGTGTTTCTGCCAAAATGAGCGAAAATGTGGTCAATTTTATCGATTTTTCGCTGCTTTTTTCCGTTCGGTAGAACAGCTCTTTTTGCGTTTGAAGACATGTACAACCTCAGGTGCGATGTTTGAAGGCATGTACAACCTCAGGTGCGATGTTTGAAGGCATGTACAACCTCAGGTGCGATGTTTGAAGACATGTACAACCTCAGGTGCGATGTTTGAAGGCATGTACAACCTCAGGTGCGATGCTGATTTGTGTCAGGAATTTGATTCACTTAATTTTGTATTTTTAGATAAATTGATATTTAACTTTGGCTGAAGGCCACATAGGACCTGGCCTGGTTGGTGTGTTGAGGGAACTGGTTCAAAAATACTTTACTTCTCAAAACCGAAATCCTTTCTAAGTTGCGTACTTGACCAACAGGTATCCTGTAGAAGTCCGTATCCATACGTGGGAGGCGGAGATTGAGGAGGAGATTCGTCGGACGAAGAGCCTCCGATGTAAAAGATGCATTTGGAGGAAATATCGTTTTCTTCTTTCTGGAATGTGTCAAAAGAGAGGTCTCTGACACTGCTTCCACTGATTTCGTCATTGGTCTTTGCATGATGTGAACAGTTCCAAGAAGAGGGGAGCAGCAGGTTGTCTTTATCATCAGATCCACGCAAGGTCGGTTCACCTTCAAACACAAAGACGGTCTCTTCGGTCTTACAACATTTTCGACTTATTTGATAAAAAGAAAACGCTGTAAGATTTGATTTCAGACGCGGAAATGTGAGTTTTGTTGCATTTAAACTGTTATTTCAAGTTATGACCTTAAAACCACAAAATAAATAAACAAAGAATTGATTAATCCCGTGAGGATCAATGATACATTTTGTTGTTTTTAGGTCATGACGTCCAAACCGCAAACGCTAGATGGCCATCCAAGGGCTCTGAAGCTGTGGAATTTGGCTTAGATTTTTTGAAAAAAGAAACAAAAATTGCCCCTTGGGCTTAGGGCCTAGGGCTCGATGGAGTAGGCCAAAAAAACCTGAACCTACCCCTAATATGACTTTACCCACAAAAAACTCAAATTCAGAACTTCCCAATGTTTTAATCGAAACTAGAAAACTTTCCAAGTCTTTTGAGGGTTTGAACAGAGCTCTAGCTCAATCGGCTGGTGAGTTATGGCATTTAACCAAATTGGCCTAGCATACCTTTTGTGGGATTTTATTGAAAAACTAAAAAATGAGTTTTTGAGCTATAATTTAGCACCATAAATGCTAGAATGCCAATCAAGCGCTCTAAATACTCGGATTATAGCCTAGTTTCCACAAAAAAATTGAGTCAAAAATTGGCTCGTTGGTCTGGCGCCAGAGCTCGTTAACCTCAGGCAAAAATGTGTAACCTAACCCCATTGTGACGCTCTCTAGCTCAATCGGTTGACAAGTTATGACTGGACAAAGTCAGTGGCAATATGGGCTTTGCGGTCATTAAAGGTTTTCGCTTCAAGTTCAAACTTATTATGATACAATAGTAAGTAACATTATTGGGAAAGTACCCGCAGCTGTTGAGCGACAAAACTATGAACCAGATAATTGTTTCTACTGTATTTGAATAAGAACCTACTTAGTGATGCCTGCTTAGTAGGCGAAATATATACTCTGTAAGATCTTCGTGTCTGATTCTTTGCTGGGAAAGGATTCCTTCCGATAGCCAGATAATTGTTATGAGTTTATTTTATATCGTTTCATGTTCGTTTCAGCCATCCACATTTCAAATGCACTCAAAAACTTCAAAGCTACGGTTTGTTAACATAACCGCCAAGAACATGATAACTCTCACCTCCCCCCTGCTGACAATGACATTCAGCTTTTACGACATTATTTTTAAAGATTGTGCTGCTTTGCGATAGTTCTACTTGAATGAATATCTTAAAGTATGAATAATATACTGACCCTTGTCAACATATGTCTCGCTCCAGCCGTTCCAACCACCATGCCGCACAGAAGTAACTGAAGAAGACGAAGGTTGGGGGGAATGATCGGTTACTTGTGGGGGGTTCTTCACGTTGGGGAGAAGCTGATATCGAATGTGGGCGTGATATGACAGCGTCACAATGCTGTTATCTTCTGCCACCTTCGTTTCCACTGGATGTGTTTTCGGAGAAGATCTTCCAGATCTTTTCATCAAATCGACATTCGAACATTGACCTTTTGGATGTTTGAAAGGATGTACGTCCAAGTCCTTGATTCCTCTGGAGTTGGTGGATCGAAATGCAGCAACAACAAATTGAGTTCGTAGCAAAAGCATGGATCTGAAACAACAGGCAAAAATTCTGCAACATTTTCAACTTTCCTTCTCCTAGGTGCAAGCATTAGTAATATGACACTGGAGTCTGAAAACGGCCACCTCACCTAGCACCGGGAAATTCGTGAAAATTATGTAAATCGATGTAGTTTTTATGAAGTTTAAAGGTAAAGCAGATTGAAACAGAATGTTTTACAAGATAAAATCAAAAAAATCAGGACAGACATCGTAGAGAAAAGAGAGATATAAGAAAGTGAACACTTATATTTCAAAATTGTAGAGAACTAAAGAGGAGGTATTATGGAAAATGTGCAGGACTGTAAAAAGCTGGATGACTTTTCTTCTCTTCACTTTGTTTTCATGGAAACCTTACGGAAACCTGCATGCTTAGGCATCTGTCAGAAATAAATGGGACACATTTTTCTGTCCTATATCACTCTATGGCAACTTGTGACCGTCCCATTCCATGGAATCCCACAAACCTAGTATCGCGAAGTACATTATATCGAGTCTTCACAGAGCCGTGGCTAAGGGACACTTTTTTGAACTGTGGCTGTAAGGGGGGGTAAGGAAATATGGGTTACAGAAATGGAAGGACAGGTCAAAAAACAACCGTTCTATCATCTTGTAAAAAATCTTTAAATGCCATGCATTATTTAGATAATTTTTAATTGTTATCAACCACCTCAGGCAAAAAGGCTTTATAAGTACACGCAAACTCAGAATCATTACAACACAAGTTTTTAAGGGCATCTGTCAAATATAAATCATTTCCTCAAATCGCCGTTTGTTTCACGGCCACGTACATCTTTGAAGACATTGCAAAAGTGAAGACTCCCAGAAACACTGCCTTTGTTGTGGTGTTTTATTATAACATTGCTCAAAAGTACGTTGAATGTTTATATCATTCTATGAACATGAAATGGACATTTCTGGAAACAGTTTCGAACCTGGACACATGTTTCCACATTTGCTTGTTTTTATGAAATAACTGACTTCTTCAAATTTACGCACTGCTTTGACTGAATTTATGTATTTTGATTTCTAAAAAAATAGGATCTTGCGCAAGTTATTTCCAACGCTAGTTTCTGCTCATGCAGCAAATTCAGACGATATTAGTCAAACGCAAAGGTTTTAAATCTACTGTGTCGTTTGCAATTTTTTAAAGAAAAAGTTACATTTCTGTTTCCATTGAGATGTGTTTTACATACATTTTTGCACTACAAGACAGGTTTGGTGAGATTTTGAGAAAAGCCACAGGAAAACTGTCATCAGCTGGCCAAGAAAGAGGCAAAAACAACAATATCAAGGAGCTGGAAGTTTTATTCTCTTTGTTACATTTCTGAAGGAAAAGACTGCATCGTTTTCTGGAGCACGCAGTCAAACTTTGCAGGAATGATGCAACATTAGAGAATTACGTTGTTCACTGGCTTTACAGAAAAGATTGCTTTTACGATAATTTAGTAAATCATTTTGTCGAAATGTTCTGAAAATATACTGTGCAGAACAGAGCATCAAATATAACCTTAATCCAACCCGAGAGTGATGATGCATGTCAAGGACTTGTTTGGTGTTTTGACAATGCCAGTCACGCTTCGGTAAACATCGTGTCTGGGTCGCAGCCAGAAGTTTAAAAGGAACGGATGGTTTGATAATAAAACAACTCACACTCGTAGAGTAAGTCTGTATATTTGGTGGTTCATGTTTCTTATCTTATATGCGATGCATTTATTAACATAAAAATTTACTGTAAAACTTGCGTCTAAAAAAAATAAAATATAATATATGAACGACATTATGGCGGTGCGGTTTATGCTCTCCTTACCCCCATCGTGCTTTCGTGAAAATAAGTTGAAAAAGCTCCAGAACGATTGACTTTGAAACTGACAACCATGACAGCCGCTTCGTAGTAACTCTTTTTGCAAATTTCAATGCTTTATCATGTTATAAACCCAAAAAATATTAATGTTCGTGTTATTATTTATAACTAAATTCTACATTTTTTTGTTTTCATAGCTTACTAATGTAACCGCTGCCATTTTATTTGTTTTTGCTTAATTTATTATGTATGCTTATCACCCTGCTTTATATTCAATCTAGTACTGCATTCCGTGCAGGAAGTCATCAAAATCCTGATTTTAAGTGCTCGAAATTACGAAGCCTTTGCTTTGGTGAGGATAGTTACGTAAGCATCGAAACGTGATCTTGCTTTGGTTATTTTATCTGTTTTACAAGTAATTGCATCATAGTTTGTACTTCAGTCAAGCTATGAAAAATTTTAAGTTGGAGTTACTTTTTCTTTATGTAAAGAATTCACTCTGATTCGCGCTGAGATATTGAATAGAAAATGTTTTAAATCAAGCAATTAAAAATTCAGTTTCATCTATTCCACTGTACTGGGTTGTGTTACAACCTCTCTGGTGGTGTTGCGTTGATTGTGTGATTCACCACGAACGGGATGTGCGTGAAGAATAACACCATAATATATGTAGCGCGAGCAAGCAATAGTAAGAGAGATTGCGAGCATGATCTCTATTGCTGCTTGCTGCCACGGTGCGAAGCTTTGCGCACATGCCGCTCGAGATTTCCGATCGCAACAGTTGTATAACATGTCGTTTGCGTTGCGTAATCTCAAAAACATAATAAATGCTTATCCATTCGCAAAACATTCGGATGATCGCGCATCGACGCAGGTGACATGTCCAGCTGAGGCATGAATCAAAAGCATTCAGCCGCCTATCTTGGCGACACCTCGTGACCACAACTCAACTTAGAGGCGTGCGACGGGAAATGAGGCCAAGTGCTGAAAAACTTGAAATAATTCGAAAAAATTGAGCCAAATTTTGTTCAAATATCGGCTCCAGCACATCTAGGACTTGCAGCTTATCGCTTTTTACGTTGGAGACTAAATTTGCTTCAAAATATCAATTTTGCAGATCATTCTGGATAAATTTGGAACATTCATCTTGGACAGAAATGCTTAAAATATTAACTGCAAAAGCCAAAGAGGTTAACATCTGCTTCTGGCCATTTTGTCACAACCCTAGATCGTGTTCATTTTATGTAAAGAGTATTCAATGCTTCACCGATATGGGACATACTTCGGCCTCCTATAGAGACGCGAATCCAGATTGCATGGTGCTCGTGGTGTTTCAGCAGCATGTGGCAATAGAGATTCCCGCTCGATCAGGTTCACTCTACTGTACTGCTAGTGTTGCATTGCGTTTAATAGATGACTTCCTATTGGTGCACTGTGTGTCGCGGCGTCACACCCCTCCCTCCTTCAGACAGGTCGCTGGTTCGATTCTCACTAATGCCGCCGCATTTCTGATCGTCAACGCCCAAGGATAACTGATCGTCAACGCCCAAGTCTTTATCTCTACAAACAGAAGTTTCTGGAAAAATGTGAGCATTTCAATGCTTCAGAAGCGATGGGTCATTGTTCGGTAATGACCTTAGGGCAGGGGTGGGCAATTAGCGGCCCACAGGCCACATGTGGCCCGACACAACGTTTTCAGTGGCCCCCGAAAACTTTCAGGAAAAAATCTTCAAATCTGAAATTTCCTCCCACTTATCACAGTATCAAGATGACTCGGACCGTGGCTATCACATTGAATCCCTTGTTCTGCATAAAGTGTGCAAGAAAAATTATGATATAACCTTCTGGGCACACCAATATATTTTTGTTTTATTCATTTATTTTACAATTAAATTAGAAGGTACGATCCTACGCTAATCGCGTCCTGCTCAAAGTGGCCACCGAGCCAAACTAACTGCCCTCCACTGCCTCAGGGCATCGATTAAAAGCGGTGAGTCATTGTTGGTCAGTGACATTCAGTGACATGAGGTTAGAGATTTACAGATTATGACACATATCTCTGGGCACGAGTCTTGTCACGTAGCAGAACATGGAATGATCACAGCAGCACAAAATGCGACCAGTGTACAAGCATTGTCATTATCCTTGTCAGGTGATGAGGCGTCAAGTCATCACCGTCTCACTTTGTGTCGTTCTGGCTTTTGCATCATTTGTATTGTCATGCTTGCGGAGACAGTTTGCCTGTGGATCCAGAAGCAATTCCGTCGTAACAGACATAAATTTCTGCCCTACGAGAGTGAGCATTTGAGGTATTTTTTTGCACTGTAGTTTCAAATCTTAGTTCTAGCAAATATATGATCAAATCCTTTACATGTTTTTCTTAAAATTATGTGTGTTGGCAAACCTAAAATAAGTCCATTTACATCTTTTATATTTCATCCATCCTCATCCACCTATTTTTAACAATGACTTTGTAGGCGTGAGGCAGAGCGCAGCATTCGATGTCGGAATGTTCCACCTGCCATTCTTTGCTCAGCATAACCAGAAGCTGAAGCTCAAACACCATGAAGCCGAACGTGGGGGTGCGCCACCTTGTGTTTAGTTGCTTAATGACGTTGCAACAAGAACTGTGCGACACACTTTCTTGTTTATCTTGAATTTTCTAAGATCTGGACGATCCTTAAGAACCACACTTAATTTTCATTACCAGAAACATTTCGATGAAAATTTTAACTGCAATTACCAGTCATTCAGCACCAACTGCTTTCAACCAGCTAGTTTCATTTAAACAACAACATGAAGGGAATTATCACGTGATTTTATTCCAGGTAAATGTTGTTAAATGCACTGACCTGGAGAAAGTCGTTCTTGCTTGGTTGCTTATCTTTTCTTTAATGGAATTCACGTCTTTCTTCATTTCCTCGCAGCAGTTATCGGCCAAACGCAAAATGGAACGCCATGTCTAAACACCGCAGATCAGACTCACGGTCAACGTTATAAGACAGTGTGTACGAGTAACGGGGAAGCATGAATGGCACTGGAACATATACATGACGCGTTAAAATTCTACACAGCAGCATCTTAATATATGGATAACTTTCTATCTAGCATCACGGGTTTGGTGATGTTCGGTAAGTGCGGTTAAAATATAGAAAACTTTGGAAGCAGAGTTGTAGTTAACGTCACTGGAAAACAATACTTGATTCGATTTCATAAGGAGCTGATATGAAAGTAATGCTATACAGTTAAGTTCACCATCAGCACCAGACAGAGAAACTTGGCAAGAAATGGGTTAAAATGTAATTTCTTATCCTAAACATAATTCTACTGTGATTAAATAAATCAAACGTTCTTGCTCCTTGATACAAGGTTTCGAAATGTCATAGTGATAGCACTATCTGACTCGAATTTATTTGCTTTGCTCATTGCAGATAGTCGATAGATCAATATGCACATATAAAAAATCGTTACCTCATTGAAACTTTTCTTTATCCATTCAAGCGACCAAATTGACGTTGCTGACAGAAATAAAACATAAAGACCAACCAGTGGAGAATAGACCGACTCGAGTTTGAACATTTCTTCATCACCAGCAGTTCCAGGACCAATGTCCAGATCTTTGGTTTTCTTACCACACGAACGGTGGAGCATGTCAGAAAAATCTGACATCCACTGCAATGGATGACTAAGGTACTTCCTTCGGGCCAAGCACGTTGAAAAACGGCAACGTCTTTCGAACGGGCTTTTTCTTGAAAAGAAGTTGTAGCAAATGAAATTGAAGTCTTGGAAGAAAGATGTCAAATCCTCGATGATGCAGTTGCCCGAAAGACTTTGAACAACTTCATCCAACTTCGATGGACCTTGATCAGCAGCTGCCTTTCGAATCGTAGCAAATCCATTCCTCCTGAAAAAGAAAGGAAGCATTCTGTTTAACGATCGCAAAATCCTTACCTCCTCGTAGACTCTCTGTTCATCGAAGTAATCAGTCGTCCAAGGTGCTCGATGGTTAGGGATCAAGTAATCCAGCTTCTTTTGGGGATTGATTTCCTCGATGGGAAAGTTGTATGCCGCCGTGAAAACGGCAACACACAGAAGGGACACGGTCAGGAAGACGAAAAGCTTTTTGACAACAAGCGAAAAACCCATGTTCACTGCCAGCAGTTCACAAAGATAGTGAAGATCAGCTGTAAAATTCGCTTGACAACGACGATTGTGACGTTTACATTTATGACGATTCAATGCCTGTTGCTGATCAGTCAAGTTGAGAGTGGATCAGCAAGGTGAGGGCTGCTGCAGCAAATGCTCAGTAGTTCATGTGTACTGGGTTAGTGTCAAATTTTGAACGCACTTATGTTCGTGCATTTGTCGTGACAACCGTCGGTGAACTCCAGTAGACATTACGGAAACATTTTCTACATATTTCTCTTTCGGACATATTTTCTTGCAAGAGCTTTCATCATGGGATCTTTATCTACCGTCCTACAAATGAAGCGCTGTCAAATATGATGTATTCGGACTCTTGCATTGCAGATGGTCATTTATTTCATTCGTAAACGTCTTTTTGCCACTTGGAAAATACACATGTTCTGCTTGTGTGGAAAAACGATTGCACTTATTTTGTTTGTTTGTTTAATTTCGTGCAAGGTGAAACTGAAAAGGCTTGCATACTTTTTGAAGCATATATAAAAGAGTAGCATGAGTTCATATTGCCTGCGACACAGCATGTCGGCATAGCTGAAAGTATGAAAGATATAATAATTGTGTAGAAAAGGCCCAGTGCGGGACATGGCTTATGTTTTGACGACCTAAGCTTTTGTCATCACAAACGAAGGTACTGAACTAACAGCCAAATGAGTTACACCTTGGTGGTTACTTGCATATGTGGGCTAAGGCTACTTACCCTGTGAAAATAATTCAACCACATCTGAGAGTAAGTAGCATTCTGTGATATGTTTAGGTGGATTATGGAAGCATTTTCATGGTGTTTTTGGAATGTGGTTCTAAACGAACAGTATACGTCAGTCTTCTCTGCATGGTTTCAGATTCCCAACCTCTTGTTGTCTTCTTAATTCAATATTTGAATAAATTGAACGAATTCTTCCGCACTATCCATGATGGAGTTCAAACAGTGGTATTTATAAGGCTATAGTGTTTTAGCTCCCAAATTCCAACACAGATTGTTGTTAATAGTTACATCCTTGTTCTGTCCGTTACACACCATCACGTCAAGTCATGTTTGCGCTGTAACCAGGGCCGGGTTAACCATTGGACAAACCGGGCAAATGCCCGGGGCCTCGTGTTTTTGGGGGCCTTGCGCTTGAATATCAAAACACTCCTTTACTGTTTTTTCATGTTTTTAGGCTGTTCACCAGGCGTCAAAATTGTAAAGCTTTTTCATTACTGCGTTTAGTATATAGATTAGGGAAACTGACAACTCTGGCATTTATCGTTTGGGAGTGACTTAAAAGAATTGAACCAAATAGCACCAGGCTTTATGACCAAAGAATCAAATCGAAATCTGTGCAGCCATGGCCCATGGGCGTCCGCAGACATTTGTCCAGAGAGGGGCGCAACGCCGAAATTTTGCTTATACTTTTCCGTTTGCTGACGACGCAACGCAAATGGACGTTCACAAAACGCTTTACCCTTTTTACCCTTTAGTCTGTACTGGTTGAACCTCAATTCTCAATCTTTTGTCTGAAATGTTTTCTACACTTTGGCTATCAGAAATGCTTTTTCTTTTCATAAACTGTCTAATATCCAGTTTTTCGGGCACTTTCTTAAAGTATGTCATAATTTAAGTATAGTCAACGGCCAGAACAACATGAGCGGTGAAAAAACAGAAAGTTAGATACTCTTACAAAAATGTTTCAAGCAATGAGAAGCAGAACTATATGTTGACAAGACTATCGCACAACTTACTAAAGTTAGAACACCACGCAGGCTTTAAAGAATTGAGGAGGTGAATCACGAAAACTCGCCAAAGCAAATACATTTTTGCACTTAGCGCTCACTGTTCACTCAGAGGTCAGAACTAAGCTCTAATGACAAAGACGTATTGCCACAAGTCTGAATAAACGTATTCTAACAAGCCACGTATTTTTATACTGTGTGAAAAGAAGCCTGCACAAGAGTCGTTTGATTAAACTAGCCACTCGGGCACGTTGATCACAGTCTCAGACTAACGATGGATTTTTCAAACTTGTGGAAGCACTGCACAGATTTGCTAATGTTTCATTTCGCACAGTATAAATCTATACATTGCTTACCGCTATCAGCAGTGTCACTTTCTCGCTGCATTATCTGCCTAGGTATCTGTGTTCAACAGCCACATGCAGGGCTCCCATACAGTGATTTCAAATAAACCCAGATTGCACATCAAAAAAAGCCATATTCGTACAATAAAAACCCAGAGAGCTTTTGTTACGAACCAAAACATATGAGTGTGATGATTTGAATTGAAACGATAATCGAATACTGATTTAATCATAGTTCCTCTTCCAAATTTTCTTCTGCAGCGCGAACATTAAGATCTGGACGACTTTTTTGTTGCTCAAGACCTTTTTCATAACGCTGGTAACACACGCCGTCGATGAGATCTCTCACTAATTGCAGGAGTACATTTCTTGTTAACACCAGGAAATTTTGTGCAATCGTGAAGTGCAAATCCCACAAAAATTATAATCCCAATGCTTTCTTCCTCTAATTGAACTTTGTTTTTAATTTGTATGCATGGGGAAACATCGAAATTTAAACATTCAATCCTAACCTTAGTTTCACCATTTTTTCAGTTGGCCATCCGAGACAATAACATAACCCCAACAATGACCTTTTGTGAGGTTATGAATCCGATTGAACACGTTCTGCTTCATCCAATATGCGTACTTTCTCACCTGATGTGCGCATGCAAACACTGTAATATAAAGTTAACTTTATATTGTTGAACACATTGAAGTTGCTGGTGAATTTATCACTTCAAAAAAAAAACAGATTTAACGCGATTTTTCATAATTAAACCCAGACACCTAGGTCGACTAATAAAAGCAGATCTGAGTGGGAAAAACGCGCAGTGAGAGCCCAGCGTGGTCACATGAGGAAAAACGCCTGCTGTCGTAACTTGGAGTGGACGTTTGAAGATTCCTTTTCTTATGATAAAACTTTCTGCTTGAACCAATTAACCGCATATGGTCACTCCCAATTGTCGCTGAAGTGTAGCCTTCCAAACAGGCCCGTAACCGCCTGGGACACTAGGGGGAGCGAAGGGTTTTCTGAGAGGGACCCAAATTTCTGAAACTATGTCCAACAGGATTGAAATATGTCCAACACATTTTTCCAGGGAGGGGGCGAAGCCCCTCTGTGCCCCCCCTGGTTACGGGCCTGCTGCCAAATGGTATCAGTTTCGACATTTTTGACCGGTGGTTCTGCAAGGTTGAAACGAGGGGATGTGAAACGCTACACAGTTGTGCAAAGCGCTTAGGGGCCTCGCGGTCACGACTTTATCCGGGGCCTCGCGTTCATTTAATCCGGCCCTGGCTGTAAGTAGACTACAAAACAACGAAACGCGTTTAAATAGACAAAGCTTAAACAAACAGCACAGGTTGGGCGAAAGACTCTCACTTATTCAAAAAACAGCCTACATTTAATGACTGTCAAATTTTAATAGTACAGGTGAAGCACAAAACACGAGTTCAAATATAAATGAAAGCAATACAAAGAAACCCAAAGTGTGTTCTGTTAGGTCAACGCTCAAAAGCATCTTACAAATCACATACTGTATGTATATCTCACATAAGAGTCATACCCAGCAAGCAGTCGTGATTTTACCCAATAGGAAAACATGTGTAATGGTAACGTTTCAATATTATTAGAAATACAACACCATGCAACAGGTTCTACATATTGCAGCGCTTTTCTGCCATAATTAGTCTTAACACGTTTAGGATGAAAATTTCCTGAAACTTGTTGTCTTGTGCCATGATCATGTATGTTGTACAGTTTTGAAAAAAAGTATCAAAAGTCCCCATGTTCGAAACTTGAGGTCTTTCGGAAGCAAATGAGTATTATTCAGGATTTTTGAGCAACTTGCGCTTGCCCTGAAAAACAGAGAGTGCCCTGAAATTTTTCGCTCTATTGAATATATTTTTTGTTATTCTGAAGTTTTGAGTAACCTGCACTTGCCCTGAAAACAGAGTTACCCTGGAATTTTTCACTGTATTGAATATACTTTTTACATTCAGAATTTTTGAGCAACTTGCGCTTGCCCTGAAAAACAGAGGGTGCCCTGAATTTACTGTATTGAATGTATATTTTTTTTATTCAGCATTTTTGAGCAACTTGCGCTTGCCCTGGAATTTTTCACTGTACTGAAATATATTTTATGATTCAGGATTTTTGAGGAACTTGCGGTTGCCCTGAAAAACAGAGTTGCCCTGGAATTTTTCACTGTACTGAAATATATTTTATGATTCAGGATTTTTGAGGAACTTGTGGTTGCCCTGAAAACAGAGTTGGCCCTGAAAATTTTTAAGCCCGGTGGGGTGGCCGCTCCCCCCGACCCCCCGCCTCGTACGCCTATGACTAGAATGACTAAACTCGACAAAACAGGCATTTCTGCAATGGTGGCTCAGCTCACTCAACTAATAAACTTCTAACTTGTGCATTCGTCGAATGAGTAAATTAAGTTTTGTCAACATGATTTTATATCTAAGCAGTTGCAAACGAATGACCCTGGGCGCAATTCTTGTTTTGCCAACTTCACAATATTTTCGTAAAAACCTGGTTGCATCAAACATCAAGTCATTCATGATGAACATAATCGCAAAGTGGCTTAATTCGACTCAAAGCTGTTTTTTTTCACTTTTAATTTAACAATCATCTGCCTGTTCGACCAAACATGGAAACTGTCAAAGAAGACTGATGACCTTGTTTGCAGTCGCAAGACTTGCATGACAGAAGTCGTGGAATATAAATCCGACTGCGATTCGTAAAACGTTGCAGCAATTAGGTTTCGCGCAGTTTAAGAAATTGTGAGAAAATTCGGAAAAGTTTTTGCAAATGTAGTTTGCAGGCCTTCCTGTCTCAGCATCAAAACTGTGTTCGCATTTCAGATCAACTTTCTCCTTTCGTCAGCGATAGTCTGTGATGTATAACGAACAGTAGCTGTGGGCAGCAGATGTCATATTTGTATGTTTTAATGCCAATGTACTGTTGCTGTTGATGTCGTGTTAACTTTCTCCCCGCTTTAAAAACAAGGATTTGTAGGATATTTGCAACCACGATCGGTCAGTTGCCACAGAGCTACCTTGTATAAATCTTCAATTTATACACACACTTCCTTCTTTTCATGGAATCTTATAGTTTACAACGTGTATGTATCTTTTGGAAAGACTCACATCAACCAAAATTAAGTTCTGCCGAACTTTCCACTCCAACATGACCTGGATTGAACTCACAAGCCCAACTTTTTCGATGCTAGTCGCAGTTGAAACTTGGAAGTTTCACGTTTTGCGATGATTTGACAAAGTTCTACTTCCAAGAGCGCACTTTGCACTTGGCATGCGCAACAACGTTTTTGCAGCTCTTATCTTTGCAACCTTATTTCCAAGGAAAGCCATGAGTTGCCACTTATTAGTTCTATGACAACGTTACTTAAACTGTTTTCTGAAGCTTCTTTCCACTTCCAACCACTACGAATTTTGGAAAACACAGGTACAGTTTCTGGGTTCTTTGTCTGATCGTAATAGAAGAATAAGGAAGACTTTGCCATTGTGAGCCTTTCGTGGTTCACAGCGGTTTTCATTATAAAAATACACTACTAGTGATTAGTTTAAACACGGTCATTGTTTTTTAAACCAACACGTTCAAAAATAGAAATATGGTTTGATAGAGATTGAAATTGACTGCTGCAGCTGCGGGAATGAAGCAGAAGGCAAAAAAATATGCAACAAAAAATATGAAGTTTGTTTTTTTGACATAACCATGGATTTAAGATTTTCTTTCAACAATCGAACAAATTGGTGAATTTCTGCAGTTGAAATTCTTGTAAAAAACGTCGCGCAAAGAAAAGGTAATGGATGTGCGTGTGTTTCACTTGACACGTCCATGTCACATTTGACGTTTATTAACGACCAATGCCCTGAAATAAGGTAATGTACAAATAAGGTAATGTACAATAACAGATCTGTACTTTTCGCATCTCCATCCTTAGCTTTTTCCCTCTCAAAAGGTTTTGTTGTGTATGTGGAAAATTTATCAAAAAACGAACTTCGCGGACGGTTGCGCTACAAATGCATTCAGTTCAGTGAACGATCCAGTGGTTCTCAAACAGAGGTGCTCATACCACTAGTTGGCGCGCGAGGGCTTTTCAGGTGGAACGCCAGCAGCTTCCATCTCATGTCAAAGTTTAAAGTCAGTTACTTGTGGGGGTTGTTGCTGCTGCTGTCGCAAATTAGAAATCTCATTATAATATTTATTCCTCTTGTAGTCACGTGTTATCCACGGCTATTTCATCCAAACAACTGTTGTTTTGAACAAATTTATTGAACGTGTTGTCCATGTCTGTTACGAAGTCCAAAAGTCAAAATCGTCGGGCTGCGCCGAGACATGACTTCCGATACGCTTGAGCGAGGTTCCTGCCACCTTGTGGAGACAAAACAGTTTAATCACTCACATTCCTCTTTTGTTAAAATCATTTGTTTGTTTTGTTGGTTACCAACTAAGTAGTTGTTGATGCGTTGCTTTGGTGTATGCGTCTCTTTTTGTCTGTGGTGATGTCAATATTAACTTACTCCACCATAAAATTGCACTTCCAATTAGAAACTATATAAGCACCTGTAGCAGCTATGGCTGCCTACAACTGATTACTAACCCAACTAGGATAAC
>Ga0210059_1004533_pt1 | contig 22433 bp, 21 predicted proteins | sample Ectturendosymbi2_FD_188042 | JGI IMG/M metagenome (GOLD analysis project Ga0210059, IMG submission 188042) | Ecteinascidia turbinata endosymbiont from Florida, USA - Sample 2 (SPAdes) (version 2) | ecosystem: Host-associated > Tunicates > Ascidians > Unclassified | place: Key West, Florida...
CCCCCCAAGAGAACCCCAAACCCAAAACTGAAAATTTTTTTTGACTCGGAACTACTAGACTTGCTGAATCCGTAGAGGGTTTGAACACCTCTCTAGCTGCAGCAGCTGGCGAGTTATAACCAAAAACGTACCAGCCAATCTATTCGCTTTTGCGGTCGTTAAAGGGAAAGTTTGTTATCTTTATAATCATTTATTGTTACAGGATCTTTTAAACCTTAAGACTAACGGTGAGAAAAACATGACTTCCCAGATTCAACAATTATTAGATACCTTCATGGATTATAACATGGAAGAACAACAGAAGTGTTTGGCAATTGTTGATAAGATACACGACATTGTAAAAGATGAATCCAAAGGAAATAAGAAAGATCAACAGGCAGAAGCTTCAAATAGCAACCAACAAGAAACATAAAAATTGTTTATCATTGCAGGATGCTTATTGAAGTTGAGAAATGCTGAAATTGATATTACTTATAATAATAATTCAAATAATTTCTAATGATGCTAGTCCGTTCCCAGACGATATGTATCATGGAAAAAAACTGACGATACTACAGAACTTCCTACGAACTCAAGGATTACAAACCACACCAATTGAAAGATATAAACAACTGGTGCCCCTTCCTATGTACAGGCGTGAAAAGCAAAAATATACCCCAGCCTACTGATGAGCATGATCATCTAACTGTGTTAAAAAGGACCAGACTACAATAGCGAAATTGGTAGATGAGAGTATGTTAAACCGTAAATGTGTTTGTACAGATTAGTTTAGGGCCGATAAAAGTAAAAATGTCAGTAAAAACTTTGTAGAAAAATTGCTTGTTAGTGTCTCCAGCATTGCCATAAGGACACCGACTAGTGTTTTGACATATGACCAATTGTGACGTAGTAGAATAGATCAAGCTTGTTAAGGTATTGACTTTAACTTACTTTCTATGGAAAGAGATCCTTTCTCAGCAAAGAATAAGACACTTTAAGATCTTACAGAGTATATATTTCGCCTACGATTTAAGCATCATCAGCTGTTCAAGTTTAGCGGAGTTGGTTGAAGAGCAGAACTGTTTAAGAGACATTAGAGTTACAAAAGTTAAACTGAAGGCAACAATGATTGAGTCTGAAAAAGACTATTTGATGATTGAACAGATAAACGGGATATTACAAGCAATTAAATCTATGCGTTTTAATCGGCCTCAATGTCCTATACAGATACTGCAGACTCATTCGCAGGTCGAAGTTTTAGAGCTAGATATTTTAGAAAATAATCCCATATTTTTTATAGTGTTTAAGCAGAAATTGTATAAGTAGCGCCAGTGTTCATTTCCGGGGTATTGTTCACTTCTTCAGTACATAAATATAGAAAATTTGCACTGGCAAGTCATGTGGCTTTGGGAATTTTTTGTTAATACGCAGATAGATGAGAACACTTATGAGTAGTTGAAAACGTTAATCGATCTGTAAACTAGTGGTGAATAGTGGTGATTAAGTGGATCCAGTTTGTCAAAATGGTGAAGCTGCTCTAGCTGATCTGAGTTTGAGGGTATTGCTTTGAACTATTTACAAGACATTGGTTGTACTGAAGCTGAAGTTAAAACAGTTGTGTCGAACCTTGAAGCAAAAAGTTTATTGACTCATAAGACAGCCTGTGTCTTACAAGTAATTAGGAGTGTAAGCTTTTATTGGAAACTATGTCCGTTAATTGTGTTACAAGCCCATCTTCAAAAGAACAATTTAGATTTAGAAATTGCTGTGGACAAACCAGTGTTATTTTAAGCATTCAAGTGAAAATAATAGGGCAAATTTTGGGATTCTTTTCCATCATATCGCCCACTTTTTATAGTAAATGACTCTGGGAATTCGTAGTAAGAACACCCATAACGGAACATACGCATGAGAATATCAAAGTGTTAATTGGTTTATAACAACGTAATGTTGTTTGTAACAATTTCAAATTTTCATCATAATGTAAGACAGTAAAAATGATCATAGTAAGAAATTCACTTCAAGTAAGTGAAGAAATAAGGGAAGTGGTGTTGTTTGATCGTACGAAGTAACATCCAGTGTAGAATTATTAAAGGTGCTTTTATGCTTCTATTTGCAATTCGATTCGTGCATTTACTTTCATGCAAGATGTTAACGGAATGAACATGGTCGTATTTTTATATTTTCAGATAATATGACTATAAAATGCATCTGCTAAATTTATTATCACTAAGAACATTTTTGGAAGAGGTAGCCTACTTAGTTTGATACAGATGAACGCTTAATAAGTTTGAAAATCAGTAGTAGATAGATTTCAAGATGGATTAAAATTTATAAGTTATTTAGCTTGTGATAGGCTGGTAAAAATAATTTGGCATTTTAGAAAGTCAGATCTAAATTTTGAAATAGTCGTTTCATGGGATCCTTGAAGGCTTGTTTTACATAAAAATTGTGTAATTTTGTTTTATCGATCAAGTGATCTTTTGCGAAGAATAATCGCAATGCAAGCGCTAGTCACCATAACCATTTGATAACTGAATGTCCGGGTTTAGAAAGAATTTATATGGTATACACTCATGTGTACGATTTTAGCAGTGTGCGTAAAATAGATGCAAGACTAAGAGTAAATTGCAGCGATGTCTTTATGTTCAAGGAGCATAGAAAAAGTAAAAATTTGCAATGGCTGAAATTTACGTAAAAGACCAAGACAATCCAAGGTTAGAAGAAGATAAACAGGATAAAGGGCACAACAAGAAATGATCCCACCATTTATCGACCTAGAGCAAATCAGAAAGCGTGAAGACAGAGTTGCCCAAGCACTCCAGCTAATTAAGTCTATTCGTTTTAATTGGGTTAAAAGTCCAGTAAAGGTTTTGCAGAACGGATTGCAATTTATGGGTTTAGATTGGACTGTTTTTGAAGAAGATCCAGTATTGTTTTGTACCATTCGACAGAGATTATCTGGGAAATTTCGAAAGCATCTTAGAAGGTATAGACCATTACTGGACTTAATAAATCAAAGACATTGGCGTTGGCAGATTGAAATGGTGTGGGAAGTGCTTTTAATAGACCAATTCAAGAAGACAGTTACTCGTTGACAAATTTTAATCAATTTACCATAACTGACTACTTAAGCAAGGTGTCAATGTTACAGATTGAAACTTTACTAACAATGTATGAGACTGCAAGGGCGTGATAGAATTGTGAAGAGTTTTTCAAGATGTTAACTATTTTTAGTTACCTTTTATTCATTATCTGTGTGCTGTTCTGCCAAATTATCTTGTTGGAGAACAGTTTCGAGCACTTGCTAGACAGAATTAGCAGTTGTTAAAATCCGAAATTAGGACTAGATAAAAACCTTTGCCTTCTGAGGCATACTTTAACCTGTGCTGACCGAATAAAAACAGGATTGTTGTTTTAAAATAATTTGAATTATGTATATGTTTTATGAAGTGACTGTGAACAGGAGTACCGTACCATCTTTGAATCTCAGTATTTTGACAAGATTAATGCTTTTTCATGACCTAGTTCGTTGTAAAGTCGGACTTGAATAGAGTGGTGAAGCGTATTATATATACCACAATGTGTTGTATGATTTGGATTATAAAGAAGTTGTGATTGTGATTAGAAGCACATGTGTTTTTGATGTGCTGACAATGGTGTGTAGGTTTTTGTGATTCTAGATCGTAATGGTGCCATGAGGCCGGAAAGTTACCCAGTTATGAAAAACTGCTAAGTTTAATCATTGTTTCTGTTCGCATCCAACCCTTATATTTCATACTTCCAGTACAAACGAATAATATTGTTGTTATGATTTTCTGGGATTATTACCGATCTCCTAATAATAGCAAGATAAGCCACTACCACTTAATCTAAAATTTGTAAACAGTATGTTTTGGTGTCTAATATGGCTTTTTGTGTGTCATAGATTAATAGGTATAAGTACCAAAATGGCTGCGTTTCATGAGGTTGATATTACGACCCACAATAACAGTTGAGTTAATGTAAGGGTGCTCGTTGAGTTGAGGATGATTATCGTGAATTCTTGATTCTGTTTGTAGTGGATTCTTCACTTGTATCTTTTTGATGATCATATGTGCATTGAAATTATACTCGTGTACAAAAACAAACGAAACCTTGCGGTTTTGATTCTGTCTACATTGACAGCCAGCCTAGAGTTGAATAGTGGTTAACATGGTTATAGGTACACTAAAGTTATGAACAACTAAGTCCTGGTTATATACAATACGCGGAAAAGTTCAGAGTATTCACCAGGGATGATACCCTTTAAGGTTACAAAAGATATTTGGTGGTTGGCGTATTTTGGTCAAAAGATTGTCGACCAAAATAAATGAAGAGTAGATTTCTAAATAAAGACGCCTCTTCAAAAATATAAGTCAGATCAAAGCAAGAAACAGGCGTTGTATTGACCTAGATTGTTCTGAAAGGCATCGTTGAAATTTCGTATTGACAATCCGCTGTCGTTTCGTGCAGCCTAATCTTGATAGGCCTTTCAGGTCGACAATAGTTTTCTGCAAGCAAACGCAACCTCTGGTTAAAAGTGATAGTGAAATATTTGCTATCCTTGCGTGCATGAAGATAAGGGAGTAATGTTTCCGCTGTTTTCATTAGCAATTGATTATTTCATAACGAAGTTATAAGATGAGATAAGCGTTGTTGATTTCAGGAGTAAATATGAACCTGACTTTAGAATTCAGGTCAGAATTTACTAATGAAAAGGTGAAAAAGGATTTAGACACCAGACAACTGAAATGAAACTTATTTAGTAGGAAACAATGCTTCTCATGTGGATACATTGTAAAAAGTTGGTAATTACCCTTGCGTGGAGCTAATCCATGCTTATTTGTGTTTATTTTTTAGACTCTTTTAGCATTCTGTTAACAGTCTGTCACCTAGGAGCGAAATTGACGATTACTACCCTTTTTCACTATCTGGTTATTTTTCAAGTCTTCTAACATCATGCCACTTTTCAAGGCCAATCCCTCTAGAAAGAAATATCGAAAAATTACCCAGAACAATGAACCGAAAGGTTTAATGGTGACTTTTCCAGAAGATGTAATAAGGGCTAAAGGAACCACTGACCGAAAATTGTGGTACGACTTATACACTCCAAGATCCTATATGGTCAAACAAGCCCAGGCAAATCTATATTTGCAGCTACCTAGTTCATACATTCGTGGAAATGGATGCATCCATTTCAATCCTAATTTGCCGAATTCCGGATACAATCGACAGAAAAAATGCATGCGGATTAACAAACAATGATATGTTCCCCTTCCGATTGGCTTTGAAGGGATGATTCAACAAGGGCAACATTTGGGTTTTTTGAAAATATTTCCACCTACTCGTTCAGTGGTCAGGCTGCTTGGCAGTGCCGAGACTACAAATCTAGTCTCATCTGGAGTTTACAATTCATCTGGTTTCGAGATGATTAATTGTCAAAGATTACATTACCACAAGTAATATGGGATCTTTGTTTTACACAAAGATTGGGGTTGACACCCAATTTTGAACATTGCAGTCTAATGAGAATTCTTGAGTTTTTGCAATTAGACTAAGAAAAGCTAAGTAAGTCTTTCCATTGAAAAATCTCTATGGGATCAGACGTGAAAGTGAAGTTCACCAACCTCAATTTGACCTATGTTTTGATGTATATCAACCACGAGTTGTTGGCTTTCATTTCCTTCTTTGATTCTTTGTTCTAACTTTTATAAACAGTTTGCATTGAATAAATAAGGTAAAAGGGTACATATTTATATAGTAGATGTGAATATCAACAGGAATTGCACGATTCTAGTTTGTTTTTCAAATTTCATGTTTATGGTAGACACCAAAACTTTGTGTGTGTTGCACACATGGACTTCTCTCTTCTTAATCTCCTATTACATTTGGCGAAAAAGTCCTTAATTTCAAATCTGCATGACACGTTGATTGAATGAATTTCAGGTATTGATCAAGACGGTACATGATGTAGTTCATCACTCATGAGTTGTACAGAAAAGAAGTCTTTCCTATTACACCTATTTGTATTTTTACAAGATTTCATTCGGTAATGAGCCTATCCTTAATCGTAATCAAACTTTCCTCAGGGTTTCAGTGTTTATTTTTGAAATAACCCTTCATCTGTTTGTCGAGCCTTTTTCGGATTGTTGGTGTATGTTTTATGAATTTGGATATTTTGTTCGATGACTTTAATCATTTTGTTTATTTCAAAACAGTGGGAGTGAGAAATGTATTCACATTTCAATCTAATCAAACAAATCACTATAGACAGCTAAGGAACTAGATTAATTAAATTTGTGTTAGATAATTAAAAGTGTGGAGGTGAACCAGCTCTATTCATTTACGGACACCTCCAGGTTGCATAATGTATCTAGAACTAAAGGTATTTACAGACGTTATGAATTCTCTACCTGTTCTAAGGTATTGCTTTAGTCTATTGAAGGAATCAATTTTGTTGATAGATTAGATAAAATTAACTGATATATTGGTAATTGATGGTACGCAATAACAGTTAACAAAAATATTGTATTTTTATGAGGTCTCTTTTAGACTTAATTGTTTGTCCCTTATAATTGGAATCTCTGTAAAATAAGCTAGTAATATGAGGTCACAGTTTCATAAAAACTTGAAAATTTGAATGTGAATGATGTTTGTTATGTCACAAGTTGACTCTGATAGATATCATAGGTTTAATCCAGTCACACTCCTTTATATTTTTGATTATTGAAATTGATGGAATCTTTTGTCTTTATTCTTATCCAGTTGCATTCAAGGTGTACATTATATTTTTGGTATATTTGTGTTTATGGTGGACGAGGTATCGAGCTATATATATATATATATATATTGGATTTTAGGTATGAATAGCTCATACTCTTCTGTCTTTGGAATTTTCGTCTGCTATGATGACCACTTCGTGTGACGAGAGTATCTTACTTGTAACTATAGGGTATTTAGGTCTTACAAGGCGGAATACCAAACCATTCTACTTGTAACTATAGTTGGTTTGGCCCCTTTCCATCTGTCCCTTCAAGTCCTGACCAAGATTTGAGGGCGAGTATTTCACTTGGTGGTTCTTGTGGAAACTTTGCGTGGATGGATGCAGAGGAAATTAATTCCAATAGACAGAGGAGAAAATCATACTATTATTAAGTATCATTTCGGCTTCCAATCTACTACTAAAATAGCGCGCATTAGAGAAAGATAACTACTAAAGAATAGCACGCATTAGAGAAAAGAATAACTTTGTGACTAAAGAAGTGTTTTAAGTAGAAAGCTATCATCACAAACAGGTGATAATTATGATGGGTGGTGGAGACAGGAAGCAAATATTCTTTAATCTGCCAAATGCAACACTTGTATGTGGCTGCAAAAGATTAATGTTAAAGCCGTCCCTGACAAATACAACGCTGGTGACAATGCAGATGTAAAAGAGATGTGCATTAATTTGCCGATTCCGACAAATGCGATACTGCACGACGAAGTTATTGTAAAGGTTCGGACTTCTCACAATTTCGACAAAGGTGACATGTAAGTTTCAGCGGATGCTCAGAAATTGTGTTCTTGCTTCTTGCCCTCGCTATCCTCGCTATTTTTACTTGTACTAACTGATTATTATCTGTAAGGAAACCACAACTGGATAATATCTGAAGTAAATGAAATATAGAAAACAAAAACCTGATAGATGGAATAAAATTTTGTTGTTGATGAATTATAGCTTAAATTTAATCTTTTGTCTTTAGTTAAAGAGTGTGACTGAAGAGAATCGTGGTGGTACTGGATCTTGGCACTAGACATAATATATGATCCATAAGAGAGAAGAAAACAGTAAAAAGGGTCCATGATACAAGTTATGCTTGGCAATTTTATAGGAATGTACACTAGGAATTGCTTTTGAAACTTCCATTTCAAAAAAGTGTTTGTGGTTAAGACCATGAAAACAAGCAACTCGAACTGACTGAGTGTAAACATGGATGATCTATATGACAGCCATGACCAAAATAAGTGTCCATAATCTGTGTTGACGACACATAAGATATTGAAAAGCTAAGTGCCATCTCTAAAGGATTAGAACTAAGTGTCTTCCTTTTAAAGGATTAGAACTAAGTGTCTTCCTTTTACATTTTAAGAGTTGCGAATAGATTAGCGATGGTGAAATGGAATAGCAAATTTTTGATAAAACTCAATGATCCAAAAGAGGTTCTCGAATGATAGTAGGGATTGTAACTAATAATAATGCATTTGTTTGAGGTTTCAGAATATTGAAAAAAAAATTAACGAAACCTTGTTTATTATTTCTGTAATAATTTATGAGTTTAGGTGATGGAAACGTGAACCTCTAAAATTAGCCATGTAGAAGAAATAATTTTGTACCAAGATTGAGACATGAATAGATGTTACTGACATGTGTCGTAAGAGCCCATGATGCGAGACAAGCAGATATTAAAACTGATCAAATTTTAACCATGGTAAAATTTTTACATGATGTCTTTCCGATCTGCAAACGGTTGTGTGGAATTGGTGAACTCGTCACTCGCCATTTTCGCATGATCAGGTATGGTGATTTCTTTGGTGATGCTTAGAAATCTCCTTACCAAAGGAACGGGGAATCTTAGACAATAGACATTGTGGATTAATCATGGAATTTGAGAGGAATGAAATGGTGATTTTTGTGATGAGATCTATCACGAACATACAAAATTTTCTTATATTGTAGTATGTAAAATTAAATATAACCACTTCTAGATGTAACAATTTACAGTTATGATTTTGAGCACATAATCGTTTTTATATTATTTTGTTTGTCATTTCAAGATATTTTGAATTTTGTTTTGTAGTAAGTAAGAATGAGTTCTGAACTTTGTCAATTCCTGGGAAAATTGCTTAAACAATTTGAAAATGAAGAAACAATAGGATGTCTTAGTCCGGAGAATGGCGGCTCAGACAAATAAAACCCTGAACCAACTTCCAGTGAACTAAACATTGGTGAAACCTCTAGACCCTCCAAAAGTTCTTTCAATACAGTTAAGTTAAAAACAAAAAATCTAGATGCAATAGGGAATTTCAGGACCGTTAGAGCAATAAATAAAAAGAAAAGACGAAACATTCAATGCTACAATTGCAAAGAACGAGGGCATGTCATGAAATACTGCTCATACTCACCTAGAGTAATAAAAAGAGAAAACTGCAAGCCAGAATTGGGCTCACTTGAATCAATAAGCTCAGTATGAAGACGGTATTTTACTGTGGTGATTTTACAAATTCTATAAATATTTTTGTTTATATTTGAAGGAAGTGATTTCTACATTCTATACTATGTATTAATGGAATTACCATCATAGTTGATAAATTTGTTAGAAATATTTTTGTTTTCTTATGGAATTGTTTGTCATTGCAGGAGAATTAGATTTATTTTTACAGGAAGAAAACTGAACTTTGAATTGCGACCACTTTCAGGAAAAATACTAGATTACAGCAAGGGAGATCAACTGGAGTTTCTGGGGAGTATCCGGAACTCAGAAGAACAACAGCAATCGAGTATCAAACAACAATTGATGATGGAATCAGAAAGACTAGAAGTACAGCATAAAAGTGCCCCAACTCCTTTTGAACAGAAGGTAGTTAAAAATTTTAATGTTTCTCTAGAACCAGACCAAACAGATCTAAACTTAGATTCTGATCAATCATTAAAAAATGATATCCCAGAATCATTGGAGGAACCGAGTTCCTCAACATCCCAAAATACTTTTTGTAAAAGGGATAATATTAATGAATATGGAGAACTTGCAATAATTAAATTTCAAGCAAACAGGGATAGTCATATTTCTTTTCGAATTGTTGATACCTTATCTGCTATTTGGAAAAAACGCTATTGCTGTTTTATTCTCAAATGTCCATTTTCATCTAGGAAAAATGCTTAGATAAACTAGCAAGTTCCACTAAAAGTTTATCCTGTTTAGGCCATAAAACAAAAATTTCTCTAAAATTACCAGGATTAAAAAAAGTCATTCTAGATAAAGTTATAATACCAAAAGGTATTACACTTGGATTTTTGTGTGCAAAGGTCCATATAAAGGGATAAGAAACATAGCGTGTATTCGTAAACTGTAAATAGAACTATTTGATTAGTGTTCCTTGAAATTTCTAGAAATTGTTTAATTTGACAGTACACTCACATGAGACAATTGTTACTATCGTTTTAAGGTTTGATTTTTTATGTAAAACTTTTCAGAAGCAATAACAAAAGACAATGATTATTATCTAGAGGATAACTTTATATCATTTTGAAACTTCTTTCTGAATCATTCATTATTGAAAACAGGCCGCAAGAAAAATTGTGCAAACTAGCTCAACGTTACTAACGTGAGACAAATATTTTTGTTGACACTTGTTAAAAGTACAATGTATTTGAATTAAAAATGATGACAAGTTCAATGAGGATTTAATGTTCCAAACATAAAAGAACAAAGTGTTGGTATTATTGATGGATACCCCAAAATTCAAAATTTTATATTCATCAGACAAAGTCACGAAGAAATCTATTATAATGGTCTCCTTTTGATAAAATTATAATTGAGGAAGTGTAAAACTGTTGTTTCTGTTTACACTAACTTCAATTTGGAGACTTTGGTTTGAAAATTTGGTGAAGCCATCTCCTTGTAATATTATCTTATTCTAGATGTTTCAAAAGTGTTTTGAAAAAATTTAGTTCTTCAGTGACCATACTCAAGGTAACCAAGCATTTTTAGCAATTGTGAAAAATTTGAAGAAGGTTATACTTGATATGAAAACTGAAACTTTCATATAGTTTTCAAATCAATGGCTTCACTGAAACTTGGTAAAAACTCGAAATGTGAGGTTGTTAAAGGTACAGTGCCATTTTGATAATAATATTCACAATGTTTTTAGACCTTGTGAATGAACCTTTTTGAATTCTCAACATGGATGATACCCTAGATGGGGAAGATTGGTTAATCAAGGGAATTTAATAAAAATTTCAATCCTAGATGTTCTTTTATACCTTCAAGTGGATAGACCATAAAATGTTTATGATAACCTTGTGCTTATTATCAGTGTATTGTGAAACTTCATAACCGCATAAAATAATCTGTCCAGAAATACTGACGGAATGTTTTGGCAGAAAGCCTGTTGCTTTACAAAAGCTGGCAAAATTTTGTATCTGAAGGACAAACTTAGTGATGCAGTTGCATCTAGCTCTATTGTTTGACAATTTTTCAGACCACCTTCAGTCATACGCGTCACATAGATTGATATTTTGTATACGAGGTAACATCCTTCAGTAAGAAGACCTAAGTCTCTTGTCAATAAAAAAAGGTTCTCGCAAAAACTATTTTTGAACTTTATTATGTTTTTAAATCAGCATTATATATTTTATATATGAATGCGAGTTCGACAAAGGCCTTCATGAAGACTACAGTTATTTATGCACTAAATCCGTGAGTGATCTCCACATGATTTCACATCATCAACTAATAACCTAAATTAAAAAATTCAAGAACCTTGGAAGACAACAATTCGATTTTCGCTACTATTCGAGATTCCTAGAGAAGAACCATGCAACTTAGTTTTAGTAAAAGAAATAGGCGTTAACAAATTATTATTCAATCACGAATGTTTCCGTTGAAGTGTCTTATCTGGTTTCTGTCATAATTTCACAGAATACATCTATCAAGCTTCTGAAAAACATTCGACATCTTCATTTCAACAGAACGGGAAGGAATGTTGAGTTCGCGTTGCAACCTCAACATGAAACTGGAACAATCTAAAGACTGATATATTCCGCCTAAAAGGACACTGCAAAATGTATTCATTGTATTACTGTGTATTTGTATTTTGCATTTTAGTTGCAACCCATACTAAGGATGAGAGTGACCTATAATACTACAAAAATAATTTGCATTAACATTTAATAAGGATTCGAAGGCGATGCTTGTGATTCAAACGGATGAAAACACTTTACATTGAAAAACGATTTCGGATTTCGACGAAGTATGGAGCATGACCGCTAGAGTCGTTACAAGAATATAAGATGGTCTTAAATTAGGAACAACGATTTCGAACTTCGGCGAAACGTTAAGTATGAACACTAGAGTCGCATTAAGATCATCTTATCTGAAGTCATGTGACATAAAGCTGCCTTAATTGGAAAATGCCCCTTTTAAGATTGTCTTAAGTTTAGATATCCCTTTGGTTTATCCAATGAAAATGCATGACAAAAGTGATAAATACTTGGACAGTCAGAGCAGAAACTCAGTTGAGCAGTGGACACCCCAAGCTCAACACCTAAAACAGCCACGGGCACCCCGAGCTGAAGTAGTCCACACGGGCACCCCGATGGACTAGATTACCAAAAAGAGATTTATAGCCTAGTACCTTGGCTTATGCCTGATGCCCTAGGATAATTCGGGTCACTCTCTCCTCCATTTAAAATCATTGCAGCAACCCTGGAACTCGCATTATAACCCCTGTATATGGTATTGTAATGTATTTATGATGCATTTGAAGGTAAATGCGCGTTGCTTAAAGTTATATTAATAAAACTATGATTGAAAACAATCCTTTTGTGACAAACTGAGCGCGTCGAGTGTAACGGGCCGGTCTGATTTTCTTCATTGTAATTTCGGGCGCGCCTTGGCCAATTCTCGTTTATTAACCAGTGCTTTTGGGGGATTGACCTAAAATGTAGACACCCCCACGTGTCTGTAACACTATGAACTTTAGGAATTGGAGTGATGTGGGCAATTTTCCAGGAGTCTGGGAATTCACCAGTAGTCATGCATTTGTTGAAGAATTTGGACAACCATTCTGACACAACGCAACTAGCATTTTCAAAAATTTGGATGGAATGTCATTGGGATAACTATTAGATTTCATTTTAAGTTTTTTGATGAGAAGTTGGATTTCATATGCATCAGTAGGAGTTAGAAATAATGAATTTTTTGAATTTATATGTTTAATAAAATGTCTGTAAGTGGTAGGGGATGGTTTTATTTTTGTAGAAAGGGATTTTCCAACCACTATAATCGTGTGGAATGGTGTCCGTCGCGAGACGCCTGGCCGGGATGGCAATTTCATCAGCCAGCACTTTTCAGTGGGTGCCATATGATTTCGAACAAATCATTTCCCTCCAAGTGTCCATGTCAATCTGTGTTGGTCTTCCAGACCCCGATGAGTTTTTAGTATTGGATGCGATTTCATCTTGAGTTATGTTTTCAAAGATGACCCTCTCTGTTTTAGTTTCCGGCTCATCAATAATGGCAGATTGTTTTAGTTCCGCTGCTTTTGGGTGCTTTTCTTTCTGCTTCTTTTTTATGTCTGTAGTGATGTCATGTTTTCCGTCAATGTCACCGGCATGATCCACAAATCTAAAGGCCTTTTTTAGCTGTCCATGTAACATTAATCTACAGAAAGCTTTCTGGTCTGATTGTTTTTTGGTTTTGACTGATTTTTGAGCCTTTTCTGAATGGCTTCACACTTTGAGATCTATTTTTCTTGCTTTCCGTGTTTCCACCATTCCATTCTTTTGTTCAGGTATTTGACATGTTCTCTGTTGTTTTTATTTGATTGATGGCTTCAAGAGTAGTAGTGGCAGAACTACTTGAAGTATGTGTATTGCTACTGGCTCCCATCTTTTACTGCTGTTAAAGAGTCTTGTAAGACGAGACACTTCTGTAATAAATGTTTTTCCAGCTTTTCCTCTTGGGATTTGCATATAGTTTTTTTCCATCTATCAATTTTTTGAAATACCGAATCAATAATTTTTCTGATTTTCTTTAAGTCTTTCATCTTGCCCCATGTGATAGACGTTTCACTTTGGATGATTTCCTTATTTTGGCCCTTGCAGCTATTGCATAACCATTGCAGTGCGTTATGTCTGTCGTAGTCTTGACGAAATATCTGGTATTGTTCACTCGACATTCCAACACATATGCAGTGGTACCATTTTCTGCACTCTCCATCACACAGCAGGGCTTCATCCTTCTCAAAGACAATTTCCTGACAAACTCCACATTTACTCATCCTGGATGCCCCAGCGGCTCCAGCAGCCTTTCAGCTTTAGTTAGTCTACCTCAGCGGTTCTCAAACTTTTTCTGATCGCGTACCATTTGTGGGTCCTGTTTTTTCATCGTATACCACCTTGAAAACACCTTGTTCCAGGAACATTCATTCTACCCAATATAATTCAATCAAAAGTTTGGTAAACCAGACTTGACGAAAATGCGGCATGAACACAATGGCTGTGAGAAATTATAAAGGCCATTTTTCGAAACTAATAAGGAAAGTACACAAAAATGCAGGAATTTATTAACAGAACCTGGTAAGTAAAAACAAAATGTTTTCTTTTCGTGTAGAAGAAGAGAAGGGTCTCACGTACCACCTTGAAGGCCTTCGCGTACCACTAAAGGTACGTGTACCACAGTTTTGGAATCACTGGTCTACATTATATATTCAAGCACTGTCTATGGAACGATATCGTTTCTCAGCAAAGAATCAGACACTTTAAGATCTTACAGAGTATATATTCCGCCTACGATGTAGGCATCATCAGCTCTTATTCAAATACAATATTCAAGCCTGCAATATCTCTGAAAATATATATTCAAGCCTACAATACCTCTGAAATTTATGCGTCTCTGGAGCGGTCTATATCAAGATTAATATTGTTAAGAATGTATTTGGGAAATCACCGCAGAAAAGAACACTAGAGTGATATTGCTCTGATTTTGCATCATGATGTAAAAGAGAATTCCGAGAAATTAGCGTGAGACTTCAAGTCTAAAAAGGCTGTTTTCGAAACACAACGCTTGACTGGTATTTTGTTCAGATAAATATGATTATGAGATGACAATTCATGAGGCAAGCTGTCATACCTCTCAGCAGTATGATAAAATTGTCGTAAAAATATTGCTTTAGTGGAAACGAATCAGCGCTATGTGGAGTGACACTGAAGTAGGCCTAAAACTTATTTAATCCTAACCAGGGGCGCATCCAGGGGGCTGTTTGGCTGTTATGACATGCCCTTTTGTATCGCAGGTACTCAGCATTAAAAGCGACAAAATATTAAAGGCTGTTACTGCAGGTCTCTAATGCGGGTGGTATAAACAGGCAACAGCCTGCATATTCCTTCTAACGTTGCATAGTGCTATTATGAAACAACGTCCTTGTCCTGTCTAAATGGCGCCTGCAGAACGACATGAAACAATTCACGTTTTTTGAACACTTTAAATTAATATTGCGTCGAATGCACGTGTTTCGGATTTTCCTCCTCTGGCAGTGCTAACTCCAATGCAAGCAAAGCTGTCAAAAGTTCGTACTCTGCCACGCACATGCACGGCTGTTTTGTAATGTTTCGCTTCATGGTCAGAGGACAGTGTCTGATCGCGATCGTTTTGTTTCTCAGTTTCGGCCCAAATTTTATCTGCTGTTTGCACTTACCAGGTTATATCACCAAATCAAGTAAGTTCAGGTCTTCCTCAACGTCACGCCAAGTAATGCGGGTTCGTTTTTACTGCAGCTACATTTATACGAGGAATTTATTATAATGAAAACTAGCCTCAGAAATTGTGGTCGCATTATCTGAACATTGTATCAGTGAAGCGTTGTATTTCGAAAATAGCCTTTTCAGAATTAAGCAGTTGATAATGTTGTTTTCTGCGCAAAAAGTCCTATATTGATTTCGAGTAACAAAATCGAAGTTGACAATCAGATGCACAACTGCATCTGTGGAGTGCTGTCTATCAAAGTCACTTTTACATTACGATGTAAAATCATCAGAGCAATTGAAGCTCAATCGTTCTTCTCCGCAGTGATTTTGCAAGTACAGTAGGTATACTGTATTTATAAGACTGTCATCTTTGATAGACAACCCTCCACAGAGGCAGTTGTTCAGCTGATTGTCAGATTCGATTTATAAGTGTACGTACGTATGGATAAACAGTTCTCATTGCAGTATGGGTGACATTTGCTGAGTGTTCGGCAAGCTAAGTATCTTTTCAGCACCATGTTCGTAGGAACAAACAGCGATTTTGATGTAATAAGTGCGCTGTGACCAAAGGCAATGATAATTTGGAAATATTTCCTTCTGCGTTTTGACAATGAGATCAATACCGCTATCTATTCTTAGGTATACCATATTTTTGTGATTGAAAACCGGGACGCTTCAGAACAAAGAGCCTTAACAGATTAATGTGGTTCATATCTTACTTGGAGTATGAAGCTATTTGGGATTCCTATGGTTATGGCACCAAGAAAAACTAAAATAATACTCTTTGCTAAGAAACAAAATAATATTCAAACATTTTTTAATTTACACATTCACACAATCCAATCATTCTTTTCTGTAGGCAGTACTTTCTTGAAGAAGTCTCTGTTCGATTTTTTTTCTCGTAAAAATCGCAGCAGGAAAGTCAGTATTAGTTTTGCAAGTGTTAAGGGATTTAGTCAAAATCACGGCCTTGTTCGCAGGCAGCCATCACCCTCACGCAAAACCTGAGAGTGAATGTTACGTCACAGACCGGTTTATTGGGACGATTGCAGGGTGGTCTGAATATTGCGCACTACTTGATGCCACTGGTGCCACGCCTGGTGATTTTTAGACTGGCCTAGTGATCTAGTGATTTTTCAATGCAATCTAGTGATATTTTGCAAAGTACGTGTTTAAGGCAAATCAGTCTTTTTTCTAGTTTTTCATCCCTTTTCTTTTCAATCCGTAAACAATTGTAGACCATATGTCAGAGGTGGCCAACTTGTCTTTGACTAGGATCGACTAGAAAATGTTTTCATAACTTGCGATCGACCGGTCGGTAATAAAGTCACAAGTACAAAATGTCATAAAATGCAACGTTTTTCATTGTTATGTACTTTCGGGAATATCCATCGAAAAATGTTCTTTTTATCTATCTTTTCCATTCAATGCAAAATCAGGCACGTTTGAACAACTGATACACGGAGATCAACCGGTCGATCGCGGTCGACACAGAGGTGGGACCGGAACCAGAGTCGACTCTGGCAGGATTCTGCGTTTTTCTTTTGGACCCGGAGTCAAAAATTTGGTTAAAACTGGAGCCGGAACCGGAGTCACTTTTCAATTTCGGCAGTTGCAGGAGTCTGTGTGGTCATTCCTTAAGTAAAAACATGGGTAAATTACAGTTGGATCGATGATTGTAGCTGGAGTCTGAACAGGGGGCGGATTCTCAAATTTGAAAAATTGCCAGACCCGGATTCAAAAATTTTGGAACAGGAGCGGAGTCGGAGTCTGAAAAAGTGACTCCGGACACCTCTGGCGACTTGTTGGCCATCCCTGGCACAGGTGAATTGTTTGAAGATTTGCACTAACAGAACGAGCAAGTGTTTCTAATTTGAGATTCTGATTGTTTTTCATTCTGTGCTATTTTGTGTTTGTTGGTCCAATGTTGACCATGACGGCATTTTCATCACGTTGCAGGAATGCTGCAGAAGAAATACTGAAATTATATTAGGTTAATTGTCTAAAATGCTCCGTGATTGGTGACGTTTTCAGCTCTTGACAAAAACATGGTGACTGTTGGCATGAGATTTTCCTTTCTTCAGCATGATCTATTTTAACAAACTTACAAATGATGCAAAGGTTTTCGCGCGATAATGTAAATGACTAAATTATTTCAAGCAAAACTGTCAACTTCGATGCAAAAATTTCAAATCTAGTGAATTTTTTCTGGATCTAGTGAATTCTTTTTGCGAATGTAGTGATTTTTGCAGAGAAGCCTGTGGCAGCACTGCCCGATGCAGTCGGAGGGCTGTGCGTCATGAAGAATAGTGCAGAGAATTTGCGTTAATTGGGTTTCTGAACACTCCATTTATGAGCAAATATTGCTGATATACTGTATGTCGGTGGAATTTTGCTGACATAATAGGCTACTTTGGAAGCATCGAAACATTCATCGGTCGATTTCTAGTCTTAAGAGAAAGTGTGGTTTTATACTGAAAAATGATATCAAAAGCTGCCCTTCTGCGACAGACCCCTTTTTTCAAGGCCAGATGCGCCACTGATCCCAACATAATCTCAAAAACAGCAGATATATAAAAGTTAGGTCGAAACTACAAAACCAAACAAACGGTATTGGAGACTGATTCCTCTTGCCATGAAGAGAAATATTACAAAAAAACGGTGCCCTGTAAAAGGCGGATCTCGGTAAATAGCGGAGACACCAGGGGCAATTCTAACTGTATCCACGTTCAAGTATGTACTTTCCACGATGGGTATAAGCAAGGAATCGATCAGCAAATTTTTAATAGGAAATCGATTTCACGTAAAATTACGCATCCTCAGTCATTATTCAAATAGAATGTTTGGATAAGGACTGAGGTTGCGTAATTTTACGTGAAATTGATTTCCTATTAAAAATTTGCTGATCAATTCCTTGCTTACACCCATCGCGGAAAGTACATACTTGAATAGAGATATGTGCAAGTTTGAATCATCGCAAAAAGACGAAAGCAGATGGCAGTCGACTGATTCCTCGAAAGCATACAGAAACACTAGTGCTTTTAAGTGTAAAAAGCACTGTCTCGCACTGTCCGTTTCTCGCACCCCCTACACGTCTGCTGCACTTTCTCGCACTCCTACACGTCTGCGGTACACACGCACTTCCTACACTTCTGCTGCACTTTGATATCGCATCGCAAAGATTAGAAGCGGGCCAAAGAAAGTTCAAGACTGCTGGTCTCGCCTGAATGCTTCGCGGGCCGCACGAAATTCTTTTGCGGGCCGCATGTTCGTCACCCCTGTTCTAGAGGAAGGGAACTTTCGGTCAAGCCCTCCTCAGCAATGGATTTAGTATATTGGTTGAAAGTAAAAAAAATACATTGTGGCAAACTGTCAAAACAATAGATAACCACCAAAATCTATGCTATCAAGACAAGCAGTTGAGGGTTTTACAGTGCAATTACTCTCAGTAGCATTTCTATTCGCCAAGATGAAAGTTTCTGTAGTATCTGCATCGCACTTGACAAATGCTCAGAAAGAGTTTGGATGAAGTAGTAAAAACACAGGCATTTGCTGGCTCATAACATCTTTGTTGAACTGTCCCAGCGTGAACAGACGCTTTCAGAAAAATGATGAGCAGAGCTCTGTGTGTATTTTCATTGCCTGTGAGTGTGGCGCAGAAGAACAAACTGTCGACCATGTTGTCCCCGAAGGTCCAATCCATCGACCTCCCCATGGACTGCACAGCCTGGCGGTTCCGGATGACGAGACGATTGAATGGATGCTCAACACCTGCCCCGAGATCTAAGAACTGGCTCAGACGACGAAGAGGAATGCTTGCACAGTGACATTTGCATGAACATTGTCACTATTTCGCGAACCATTTCGTGGTGTGTCTTTGCAGCAGGGCATCATTGCTTCTGTTTGTCGTCTCTTGGCGACAAAAGTTGTTTGCAAGGCGATTTACATCAAGGTTGTTATTTTTTGTGCTCAATATCGAGTTGGCATTAGCTCAGTGGTAAAGTGTCCGCCTCCCAGTTGGAAGGTTAGGTGTTCGATCCACATCCACTGAGTGAATTGCCGTAGGGCTCCTTGGGCAAGAACGTTCACCTCAACCGCCCCGGCAAGAAGCACAATTCAGGCTCAGGCCTGCCGCCAATTGCCGACACAAAAAAAAATATCGAGTTAATGATATAAGTGGTGTGTGCCTAAGTTTTGTTGCTTAACAACAACAAACAAAATCCACAAGGATCTGTTTTGACAATGCAAACATTTTGGCTCGCAGCAACTGTCTGGAAAAGACTGAACCCAATTTTTGTGAGACAATATACTGTAGCACCTAAAGAGCATTTCACTAAAGCTTAAGCGATGTCATAAGGATGCAACGTAAAACATTAGAAACGAGCCCGTAGTCGACAGTTTGTGATTGGTTCGTGATATGATTTGATCTTTGCGATGCAAACAAAATGTTGCGTTTCTACGTTACAAAAGAAAATGGAAGTAGAACAAAACTCACAGCTCTCCATGTCATTGCAGCAGTCACATACATCAGAGTGCCAATCTCGCTTGCCCTGAGGCTCTTCTGTTATGACGGTTGTTGTTGATGTCAAATGACCGGGTTGCTGAACCACGACGGTCCGCAGAGGTTGGGGTGCAGAGCTTGTCTAAAGATAAAACAAGTGGAGAGATAGCGAGAAAGCTATTCTGCAGATAGGTGGCAGTTTCAAAATAGTGAAAATATTTCTGTCTTGTATTTTTTTCAAATTCACAGTAAAACACTTTGACTTCAGTGAACTCACAGATTTTAGTGAGCGACTGCAAAAAACAAAACTGTAATAACCAGGGTTGTTGTAAAAAAAACGACCCAAACCCGCCAGGTTTTTTTGAAAAAGCCACTTAAAATAACCAATAAAACCCACCAAAAATCCACTCTTTACTTTTCCTTTGAGACATCTACTAGGAAGTAAAAAATAAAATAAACAAGGCACTTGTACAGTTAACTATAATTTTTTTTAAATCAAACAAAACGAACAGCAACGAAATTTGAAGGACTTGAAAAAAGAGAAGAATAAATCAAACAGTTTGAGTAAATTGTAATGGTTATCTTTTTCCGCTTTGCACAATCGGTATATTTTAACCAGTTTTTCTGCCTTCTTGGCATCTAAACGTTTTCTCATTTTGGACCATACCAAACCATATGTTGAAAAATAGACTCTAGTATAGATGCTGAACTAGCGAGGCATGGACATAAACTTGACATGAAACTGCAGAATTTGTGTAGGAATGGTATTTCTCTGTTTGCTGTGCGCATGCTTGCCAAGCTTTACCACTTAAGAGTGAACTGATCAACAACACTTCGCGTAAACACAAGATGGGGTACATTTCTTTACCCTCAGTTTTGAATGTCATAATAGATATAACAAGTTATTATTGTGTAATTCTGAAAATGATGATATTGCATGATGCAATAAAAACAATTCAGAATGGGTATTTTCTGTTTTCCTTAAAAAAAGAACAAAATTTTGTTTCTTTTAAAAAAAAAAAGAAAACGTTTTTGAAAACAAACAAAAAAATCAGGTGGGTTGTTTTTTTAGAAAAACGGGCTTACTCAACCCTGGTAATAACCAACGCTGAAGGATTGTATTTCATACCTTGTGTATAGCTGGTTAAATTGGTTATTGAGTTGCCCAACGGTATTTGCATTTGGTTGCAGGACAGAGATACATGGACAGCCATTCCATTGTGAGAAACAAATAAATCAAACAAAAAATGATGCCACAAGGTCTGGACACAGTGTACCAAAACAAAGTCATTCTGCAGCCAGGACGCCGAAAACCGTGAAAATATCGAGTTGCAGGTAAGGTTGCCCGACGTCCTTGAGCGCCAAGGACTTTCCTTGAATTTGCTATCAAAACTGGTTATGTCCTTGACCCTTGAAAAACAATTTTTTGTCCTTGAGTATTTTCCTGGGTCCTTGAAAATTCTTGAACAGTTGTGAAATTGTTCAATATTGAACTATTGAGTACATTGAACATTCAAGAATCAAGATCAAACAATGCAAATGAAGAGAATAACCTGTAGATTTGCTCCATCTTTAAACAGTTGTGTAGTAATTGTTACTCAGCAATGTTTGTTTGAAAAAATGTGGCACCACTATACAGTGGCGGATCCAGGGGGGCAGTTTGGGGCAACTACCCCCCCAAACATCTGTGACGCTCCATTGAATGGCGCCCCTTTGCCATAAATGCGCCCCTTTTTGGTGCACATTGAAGTAGAAACAGAATAAAAAATACTCTAAAATAAACAACGTTTTTCGCTTAGTTAAACGTCAAGATTTACGTGCCGGACTTTACCCAACCTCTTACGGAATAGCGTGAACAAAGCTATTGTTTCGCAATAGTTCCACTGTTTCGTTATTTCTTTGCCGCGTGAGAACTGCTCAGCCTTCACAAGTGGAGTCGCTTTCGCTTAACACAGTTCTCGACTCGACTTGCCGCTGTGCTGTATGAAACTGGTCTGTTTTTTTGCAAGTTTATTTCTTTAATACCTGGCGACCGCCTTGAAAGGAAAAGGAAAGGCAGCAGTAAAAATAGAAATGCAATATGGAAAACTTATTAATGACTTTACAAGCCTTCATAATGAAAACGAAAAAACAGTTTCAGGGCTGTCGCCAGTGCAGTTCGTGAGTCCGCGGTTTGTCTGCATCGTAGTTGTGCAACATAAAAGTGAGTGGATGAGTTTCTTGACGGAACTAATCTCCTGATTGACAGGGGCGTAACGAGGTTAGATGGCGCCCGGGGCAAGAAGCAAGCTTGCCGCCCCCATGTTTGAACCTGAGGTCTTTCGGAAGCAAATGTATTGTATTGAAGAAAGTACGTGTGACATTGCCGGGACTTTTTGGCGCCCCCCGCAACCATTCGGCGCCCGCAGAGTGATTCGACGTCCG
>Ga0210059_1004534_pt1 | contig 22432 bp, 9 predicted proteins | sample Ectturendosymbi2_FD_188042 | JGI IMG/M metagenome (GOLD analysis project Ga0210059, IMG submission 188042) | Ecteinascidia turbinata endosymbiont from Florida, USA - Sample 2 (SPAdes) (version 2) | ecosystem: Host-associated > Tunicates > Ascidians > Unclassified | place: Key West, Florida...
TGCTCCATCGACCAAGGCATCATTAGACTATTTTTTGTTTAATATATAGAAAGGTTAACTATTTCCCTATGACAATCTGGAAAGAGAAAAATGAATAAGGTCATCGATAAAGGTTTTAGAAGCTGCCGCTTTGTTTCAACAATTGTGAAACACCCTGTAGTTTCTGACATTATTTTTCTCTGGTGCTATTTTGCAACTCGAGTTCGAACAACGATCTAACTCCAAGCTCAAAAGAAGGAAGCGTTTTTTATCATACGGAATGATTATTTTTCTTGCAGTTGAATTGATTTGCTTACCTCGTAATGAATGGCTATTCATGTTATTTCTTTGGCAGTCCCATCGGTATGGCGACCTGTTCCAAGATGTTTGGAAAGTATTCACTGATCACGAACACACTTCTCTACTGCCGTATGCTGGCCAACGAGTTTGCATCTCCGATGCCACATTTGCTTTCCTCCCTCGAATGATGCTTGGCTTATTCTACAGTACCCCTGTGGTAAGACGTTGAAAATAATGTTTTAATGTTTACATGTTTGACGACCCAGATCCCATTCGGTTCTGGTAGCGTCATTAACAACGCGAATGATGTAGATGAGTTGAAGTTGCAAGAACCAAAATATGCTGGTTAGCAAAGTTTTGACTTGATTCAAGAATACTGAAAAGTTGATAATATGTTGGTAACTTAACTTGACAAAATTTCAGTTTACCCTGTTAACAAAGCTAGGACGCGTTCTTTGTTTTCTGATTAAAATAGATTTCGACAACTGGAGTTAGATTAAGTGATGATTGTGCGACAGTTGCCTGCAGTCGATTTGTTTTGACGATCATTGCTAGTGACTTGGTACAAACCCAAAAGAACCGAAAAGCTTATCCATCTCTACATACCACTGTGAGCAGCAGTGCACAACCTAAAAGACATCAATATAGAAATATACGCGTCTTGCGATACCATTTTTCGTAAATTGAAAACTGCATTTACGCACCTGTGGCTGCAGCTATTGTATATTTTCTTGATCAATAATATTAAAACACTTATTTATGTCTAGTTAAAGTAGGCTTCCAGATTTACCTTCAGCTGAAGGATAATTTTCACTTTGTTTCAAGCCTGCGATCAACTGTTTCCAAAAATATTATTTTTAAAACGTAAGCTGTGGTTAGCTGGAATTTTCTTGACAAATTGTTCCTTAAAATTTCTGCAGCCAGAATTTTGCCGCGGTACTGGCTTGTTCAAAGCTTTCTCGGAGCATTTTCTGCATCGCATGGGAATTACAAACGAGCACAATAAGCCAGTTGTTCCCGTGACGAAGGCAGAAGTACCAAAATCCATTCGGGTAACCCTGCTGGACCGTGGCAAACGTGATAACTACCAGGTTTACCGACGAATTCTAAACCAGGATGAACTTGTGTCGGCGATACGAAAGATTCCACATTTGAAAGTAAAGGTAAGATTTTTAGTCATTTTTGGAAAGAAGTCATTTGCTGTTCACTGATCCAAAATATACTTTGAAATCATGCATCATCTTGTAACTAACAAGCAAACCACAGATTTGCGTAAAAGTAGATCATTCAGCAGTCTGTAAGCAGTGCTCGATTTTGCAGTCTCTAATCAATGCTAACAGCAAGATTTTCTGTACAAGACCTTTCAAATTTGTCCTGAAAAATCACGTTTTTGTTGTGAGCTACGCATCAGGTAGCCTGAACCAGGCTGTTCAAGTGATTTATCGCTGTAATGAATGTTTCTTCTCTAGTTACATTTTTTCTACTGGCCAACGTCGATCAGATCTTACCTTTTCTGTACCCTGCTCAGGTAACCATTTTGCGCGAGACAAGTCAGATAGCAGACGTTTATGGAACCCAAAATTCAATTACGTTATTCTGGGACACGTGATTTCCGTAATTTCATGTCTAACTATTTTTGACTTCCCTGCGACAGTTTTTACTCATTTTCATTACAACATCGTATGTGCTCAGCGACATGTATACAACTTTTACATACAATAGCATTACGAATGTTCTTTAGGGTGTAAATGCTATTTGACCGCAAAATACGTTACGCAAGTTTCCGATATATTTTCTCTTCATATCAATTCAGTGTTTAAATTCCCACCGAACGAGATCGATCCCCGATGTCGCATCTGAAACAAATCAAAATTATCTCTTCCGGGGTCAAATACGATCCTGGCAGAGCAGTAAACCAGATAATCATGTGGTCTTGAGAGAACCCAATCTTTTATTTGTAGGATTACAGGGACATTTTTGAGAAATAACTCTGAAAAACTAGAAAAAGTTATAGAAGAAGAGATTTCTAACATTTTCCTAGGTATGCGAAATTTACCAAAAAAAACAACCGCGGGATAGTGGCACGCTTTTCAATTACCTGAATAGCGCACGCGGTTTATAAACAGTATTTTTAGATGTTTCTGAGGGGATTGCAAACCTCCTTATTGCTGTTGCTGCAGAGGTAGGTCCACGTAAAACAGCCCTTTTTTAAGGTGTTTCAGTCAAACTTTTCGAAAGCAAATAATTTTACGGCAATTCATGATACAGAATTTTGCCTTTACTCACTTCAGATTGTCGAATACAGCAGTCACAAACTAAGCTTTCTTGAACAACTCAAAATCACTAGAAATACCGACATCTTCATTGGGATGCATGGAGCCGGACTGACTCATTTCTTGTTTCTGCCGGACTGGGCGGTCGCCTTCGAACTGTAAGCTTCGCTATTGTCTTCGCTTTTTTAATTGGCAAACACCTTTATACCTATTTTATGTTACTATGATTTTCAGTACAAAACATTTCTAGTACTTGACAAAAATAAATAATATTCCACTGTTCTGAAACACCAACATTTGAATGTTTTTACATCTAGCCGGGTCTTTCTATCAACTTTTAATTTTTAGCTACTGCACAAGCTATTGCCCACTGTTATTTGCTTGTGGATACATCTCTATTCGCGCGTGTTATACTGTATGTATGATACGCACGTTGTCGAAGTCTGATTGGAGAGCCGAACATATACTCATAAAAGAATCCCAAAACATGAATGCACATTTGTTAAAACGTGTGGTGAAATTGCGTCTTTGATTTTAGCATAGTGGGACAATCCTGGCTTCAGATTGGATATACCTAATATTAACACAGAACTCAGATCGTGGCAACATATCACCTAAGGTTAGGGCAGCCTGCAGCGCAGTAATACTTAATCAACTAACATTAACACGGCCGTTCTAGATAGTTAATGTCAATGTTTCGGGGTATGTTACATCCCACCAAACCAACAAATGTTTCGTATGTCATTTTTTCATTATTGGTAAAGTGTCTTTACGGGGCGGGGATATGACTTCGCGGACCGGATTTGACCCGCAGGTCGTAGTTTGGATATCCCTTGACTGTAGTTCACTGCACCGTTGGTATTCATGACATAATCTGTTTTAGCGTTGGTTAGTTGGTTTACACAATCGTCAAAGAGATTGCATTGAAGACAAACGCAAGTTTTTTTGTAAAAACGTCCAGAAATCATCTTCGATCATCTGATTTCAGATGATCGACTCGGTAAGCTTAAGTGCTAGTGCAAATAGTCTAGTTGTAACTCTCCGCGCTTGGGGGCATCTCTGAAAAATTAACAACTTACCTTGCTTTTTTGAGTTCTTTTGAGGATTCCGCTGGGAAAATTCAAATATCGTTTTTTCCGGGGTCGACAACCACAGGTACGGGGGCATTTGTTACCTGTCCGCACAGATAAAATGAGTTTTTGTTCAAAACAAAAAATACGTTTGTGAAACGTTTTTTGTCTGTAGCGACAGAAAACATGTCAATGTCACGAAGCAGACAGGACGTAAGAGATAAACCAGGGTGTCGTTGTTTATTTCCACCCCAGGATGGCACCATCAACAAGTTCAAGGCAATTGAAATTCTTTATTTAATTTTTGGTGTAATTGTCTGCCACAACTTGAAGGCCAGTTTGTGGAAAGAATGCCTATCTTAAGCCAGTCCGTAGTGCAAAACAGGTTGCCAACCACTGAGGTATTCTAAATATTTTTCCGCTTCATCCCTTAATCCCTTACGAAACACCGAGAGCCAGTGGAGTAATTGACTGGGGCAGGCCCGTAACCAGCTTGGGCACCAGGGGAGCGAAGAGTTTTCTAAGAGGGGCCCATATTTTTAAAACTATGTGCAATAGTTTTAAACTAATCCCAACACATTTTTCCGGGGGGGAGCGAAAAAATTTTAGGGGGCTTTGCCCTCCCTGCGCCCCCCTAGTTGCAGGCCTAGACTGGGGACAGAGGGCCGAATCGCCCCCGGTGAGCTAAATGTAAAAAGAGGGCCCTCACTTAGCTTATGTTTCGTTTTCAGTATTTCCTTGGTCTTCAGTAGGTTGTTGTTGTTTTGCGTTTTTGAAGTATTTTCCGGTCATTTAGGGTTTAGTATAGCCATCCACACCTGGATTCACCATCATTTCTCATTTTTTTCTGAATGTTGGCTGTGCCCCCTACAGTGGCCAGTGGGTCCCTTTCAACTGAGTTTCCCCCCTCGCTCAAACCTCTAGTTACGCCACTGCTGAGAGCATCCATTATCCCGCTTAAAACTCAAATGCACTTGTTGACCTGGATAACTGTGATGCTGACGAATAGTTCAGGTTTTTCCACAACGCAGCTTTCAATCTCAGATTTACAAGTTATGCCACAACTGAAATACATAATTTTCAGTATGTAGAAAATTGCAGGCAAAACTGTATTAAATCTTTTGTTTTGATGAATAGGATTTTTTCTCTTTGACCTGAATGACATTTTTCACTTTTATGGCGACGAATTAAGTGGAAATGTTTGCACTTTCAACTATATCAGCAGTGAGAAAAAGTCTTTCAGAAAGGTGTTTTTTGCTGTAGTAAAAATGGTAATAGCAATACGTACAAGCGTCGATGTTTTGGCGCCACGTTTAGGAACTTTTTAATAAAAATGGTAGGTAAATGCTTTATCCCGCAACTGTTCCGCTGAAGAACCTAACGCCATACGTTGTTTGATATGATAAAAAGAGTTGTTCAAACTACATTTGACTCTTATAGTATTGGTGCGGAGGCTCGTTCGCTACGTAATGGTAATATTATCTCTCACTCCGTGTTTTTAGGTACAATTGTGACGACACAAGATGCTACCGCGACTTGCCACGGTTGCGTGGTCTCCGGTACATTACGTGGGAAGACCCAAGCAAGTTGCAAAGCCACAATCGAGACGAACACGAAAATTACGGGAAACATGCCAAGTTCTGGAACTTTACATTTGACGTTGATGAATTCGTGCGATTGGTGAAGAAAGCGCGATCGCTGGTTCTCGAACACGAACGCTTTAGGCAACTGCGCCGAAGCCGTAATGAACTGTGAAACTTGCTGACGAGTTGATGTTTACAGTGTCTGGTGTGGCGGTCGGTAGATGACGCCACATGTAAATAAATGGTCACCGCTAGATGGTGCCCATGAATAACAAGTCACGGTGATAGTCACCACAAGCGAATTATCGTAGTTCGCTTATACCTATATAATGGTAGTGCAACCTAGTAGTAGTAGAGTGAACTTAGTGAGGGAGCTCTATTGCTGCTGGTTGCTTTCCTGCTGCATATGCCCCGAATTGCCAACTTTCTCTTGTGCTTGCCTCAGCAGTTCAAGGCGATGCAGTCAACGGCAACACTAGCTAGATAATGAACTTTTTCTTACGTTTTTTTGAAGCAGCTTCATTGAGCTGTGTGCTGTAGGCTGAGGTACGCATCGTTGTACTTGCACTATCCAAGTCCGCTTTTTGATACATTTTGAAACAGAGCAACTTTTTTTCAAGGAAATACGCCATAGGTGCGTTTCTCAACTAAAACCCTTTAACGCCCGCGCCGGCAACTGCAGTGGCCGGCAGACCTTTGGGCGACCATAACTTCTGAACGGATTGAGCTACAGAGTCATCGAAGGTATCATTGGATCCGTAAGCCAGTACCGCACATTTTGAGATAGGTCGCGCCCAACTCTGACGTCATTTTCGAAAAAAGTTTTTAGCGTAGGCTACAAAACCTAGTTGCGTCCATTCAGTAGGCTACAGAACCTAAACCAAACACGTTGGAAACAAACTTTCTACACAAAAAATGTTTTTAAAGACCTTTCCTTTGCAATGATGATCAAAATAGTTGACCCTTCTTTTGGTGGAGGGTCCAAGGGGGAAAAACACGGATTTCGGGGGTATTTTGAGGTTCAAGCCACTTTTCTGACAGCCAGCACTCACCAATCCCACCAAACTTTCAGAAAAGGTGTATTTGGGAGTTTTACAACATCCCAAATTGCAAGCCAAAATATTGACAGGAAAGTTTCATTTGTGAAATAAATTAAAATATCCACTAGGTGGCTGAGCAGTTTTCAAGGTCCATTTTTGGCCATAACACCTTTAGGCCAGTGGTTCCCAAAGTATGGGTCGCGACCCAAATTGGGGTCGCAAATGTCACAAAATGGGTCGCGCTGAGGCGATTTAAACCTGGGTTACATATTTTCCACGTTACCACTGTTTGTCTGCGTCTGTCTGTGGTATAGATACTTGAAAAAATAGTACATTCCTGACACTGAAAACGAACTTAGCAAATTACTGCCAAAATTTGGCCATACAGTCATTATTTTTTTCATGCACTGTTTGACACTTGGGTCGCGAAGTATTCACCAAGCTCAGATTTGGGTCGCGCTCAAAAAAGTTTGGGAACCTCTGTCTTAGGCTATAGCAGGCTGATCAAGGTCTCTAAAGGTTCAGCATAGCTCCTAGATCATTTTAAGCCAGTCAGCAAGTCACTAACGCCTGAATTTTGTTCTCTGGGCCCCAAAACGTGATCTAAAAGTCAGTTTTCCTGACCTACCTTTTGGACCCCCTAATTCCCCCTCAAAACAGCCCGATCCGACTTTTTTTGAAAGAATCCTGTTTTTGAGTATTCCGGCGGTCGGCGAAGCGCAAATACCGGATGGGAAAGGCTAAACGGGATGCGCGGAACGTGTTCTTGGATTTTCACAAAATTTTACCAAAAATTTAGTACGGCAAATGCACAAACATAGACTTTTCTCAAAAATTTCAAACATAAAGGTATGTTTTTGTCATTCTCATTCGATTCCTTGCTGTTTCGTAGATCCAGGGATGTTTTCACTAGCTCTCTAGCCCGATCCGTGCTGGAGTTATGGCTGATCAAAGGTTTACCGGCCCCTACAGTGGCCGGCGCGGGCGGTAAAGGAGAAACGGTTTGGCGGTACGATGCAGTAGCGTAGCCAGCCCAAAAATTTGGGGAGGGCCAAAAAAGTGGGGAGGGGGGCAAAATGTTTGATTTCAGGCGAATAGCGCTATTTACTTTGGGATACCGCCTCTCAAAGCACAAAATGACTACATGTTCTAAAAATTTGGAGAGGGTATGGCCCCTAGGTCCCCGTGGCTACGCCTATGGTACAATGTGCTGATAAAAGTTATCACGAGAGGTTTTCAGTAGCGACGCACCTTAAGACAAGCTGTAAGGCTCCAGCAGATGCAAATGATTTTGCAAAACGTAGGTGCATCCAGCGCAAATCATTACGTTCTAGAAAGGTAAGGAGCCTTTTTATTTAAGTCTGTTGCCTGTGAGAAAAAGGTTTCTTTCGCGATGGGATTAAATCAGTCCTAATATAATGTTTGATTGGTAATAAATTTTTCTCAGCGACAAAACGATGTGGCATTTGTACCTCGGATGTCAAGTGCGAATTGAACATTTTATTTTTTAATGGCTCACTCTTCAAAAATCATCCTTATAATACATGTTACTTTATAATTTATTTTCTGTGTTTCGAAGTTTACTATGCAAAAGCCTTTTGTTCTTATAACAGATCAACACAGATAATAAAATATCTAAGCGACGCCTCCTTCAACGTAAGCGAAGTGCTTAACTTCCGTCTTGAATAATCCTTGAAGAGTTAACACCTGTGAATTTACTGAGACTTTTATATTCGTTCGTGTCCGATTCAAAACCAAATCACATGGTTCTGTATCTCTACTGGTTTCTTGAACCTACATTTCAACATCCAGCTGTACACACTAGAGTGGAGCGGGTTAACCGCGCGGATTGAGGGTACCCGCATTTGCGAGACGGGTTTGCGAGACGAATCCGCAGAGCCGTGGGAGTCTCGCATTTGCGAGACGAACCCACAGAGGCGTGGAAGTGGGGAGGGCGCGGAATACGAAATTCTTTGTGCGGGTAACTGAATGTTGACTCAATGCATTTGAAAGCATAGGCGTAGCCAGGGGGGTCAAAGGGGTCATGCCCCCCTAATTTTTAGAAAATACATAATTTTATGCATATTAATCAGCCTCAATTTTTATGTATTTCAAAATAATTTTGCAACTCTTGCGCCCCAAACTGTGTTTTGTTCCGCCTAAAAAGATTTCTCTTGGAGGCCCTGGCTGTGATATCAGTGTCATGCAGTAAAATTTTCGTGTTTCAAACTTGCTTGATGCCGTCAGATTTATGAGTGTGAATCTGTTGCTGTGAAGTATTCACAAACAGAATTAACTAAGCAACTGCAGATGCATGATGATGTTGGAATAATAAGTTTAGGACATATAGAAAAAATGAAAAAGTTTAGCAACACCTTCCACACGTAGTGGCATGAACAGCAATTTTTTGGATTTTATTGTAATTAACATTTTTCAACACAATAAACATTACCATTGTTCACATATGGCTATGCAGAATATTGATTACTAGTCAAAGGCATAAGGCTTTGATCCCCTTAGTAACACACTTTTTTCAGGATTGCGTTTATTTACCTTGTCATTTATATGATTTGACAGTGAAGAGGTTTATAAACAATAGGTATTTCAAATTCAGGGCTGAAATCTGTCAGTTTGCAAATTGTCAGCATTATGGTGCTACCTACATCAACGAACTTGCATGGCAATGCGTTGCGGCCTTGAAATTAATTTGTACACGAAAAAGTGTAGGTGCGCGACTCACGCATAAATTGATTTGTTACTAATATTTGACTATTGGCAACTAGGCACGTAGACACCTTGATTTGTTTGAAATGGTACGTTTTGGTCTTAACATTAAGACTTGCTATTAATACGTTATTTGGGAAACAAGATGAAATTTGCGCAAAAATTTTTTGCATCCCCAAAAATATGCACCCTATAAAAATTTTGTTCTGAGCTCGCTACAGTTTATAATCATGAACTAGTTTTCAAACGTTTTGAAAGGAATTTAAATATTTTTAAATGGAAAGAAAATCAAACATACGGACAAGAAAAGATCACACAGATTAACACTTGATGCCCTACAAAAATATTTATTAATCACTTGCTTGAAATATGTACAAAAGAACAAAATCAAAATGCTGGCTATAACCCATGGCAAAAAAACAAAAAAGCTGCAAGAGAGTAATAAACAGATCAATTTCCTGTCATTAAGATCCGACGCTTCCCGCACTCCCTGGAATGATGCAGTCTCACACCCGTGGTTGGGAACCACTCTTACGGACTGAACAGGAAGGTCGTAGAAGTCAGGAAGTGCCGAAGAAGTACACCAAGCGGAATCACCATCGAGAACGAGTCCAAACCTACTAGCTAGGATAAATACCAAGAACTCAGCTACATTTGGTGAACCGTTTCTTTAGGTGAGTGAACTGCAGGGCGTTTGTCGAAGTTAGCTTCAATGCATTCACAACAGCAGCAGAGAAAGTAGTGGTTCCATTCCCAAGTCGATCTTCATTTTCTTTTCAAGGCCGCAGCAACTTAACTCCGACAATACCCTTTGGCAAGACAGTTTTGCTTAGAAGGTCGTAAAATAAAAAATGCTTACTGCGTCTTTTTTTTCTCAATCGATTTCGGTGGGGAAATCAAATCGTTTTTAATGTAATCAGTAATTTTGTCCAATGAGACAGAATAACTCAATTGCGTTTGAACGCCGCAGAAATTATGTTTGTTTTACAATTTTGTTAAAATCGACCTCAGTTCACAACCTGGATTAGCATGGGTCAACTACTTTTGACCTACAGGCCATTTTACAAAACGTGACAACTTGCGGGCCACTTCCAACAAAACGATGTATACAACAACAAATTCACAACATTTGAAACTGTAAAAGGAAAGATAGGCGAGTGTGTCATTGAAACAATTGCACAATAGCAAATTGCAATTTATTACAAATCTCTATCAACGGGATGCCTGTGGTCGAGGCTTCTCTGACACTATCGTTCCTTAATCAATACCAGTGTTAGGGGCAGCAATACAGAGACTATCGTCCAGTGTTTCGTCTGTCATTCGATTTCTATTTTTAGGTTTGACCTGCGACATCGCAGAAAATGTACTCTCAGTCTCCCCATACATGGGTTTATGAGTGCATTTTTGTGCGACATCTTTCAGTTTGGAAAATCGACATTTGCTGACTAATTTCTAGAAGTTCTCTACAGTCTCTAACGCCGTTAGTAGTGTACGTGTTTATTAAAAGATGTAAAACTAATTCTAGTTAAAATTATCTACTGGGTAATTAATTTGGTTCGGGGGCTTCTCTTTGAGAAGGCCGCGTTTAGCGGATAGATAGACAGATTTATTTGGTGATACTGAGTTCATTGCGCCAGGTGTACTCTTCAAAACAACGAATGCCGGAGTACCGAAAAAAGGTTTTGCGGTCAGGTGCCCTAACGGAGGGTTAGCAGAAGGCTGCATCTGCAATTTAATCATAAAATAAATAAATAAAACAATAATAGTACACAGAAAAGGTATTATTCATTCTTCTTGTGTAGATACAATTTATCCAGCGCAGGCAATTCAGTGAGACAAATGTAACCTCACACGCTTTTCAACAACATTTAGGTTTCAAGATTTTTTCTGAATCTTTCCGCGGGCCACTGAAAACACTGTGGCGGGCGACATGCGGCCCGCGAGCCTGTAGTTGGACCACACTGACCTAGATAGATTAGAAGAGATTTGCATCTCTGCACAAGTTTTGAAACACGAATGAGTTGGTTGAAAACACATCGTTCTAGTTCAGTGATCAGAAACTTTCGTTATGATGGACCAAATCACCCTTTCAGTCGTGATTAAAGGCCTATGGTTGGCCCAATTTCAAGCTTATGCTGTATTCAGTTACCTATTATGCAACAATGCTACGCTATATCACAAACCGTATGGTGATAACTACAATGCCTTGTTAAAGTCAAACCATTAATATTTCATCGTTGTCACAGTGTTTTAGTTCACGAAACCGGCGCAGGATTTCAGCTCTCACATACCACACAGCCCAACAGCAAGTGTTGCGTGGCCCAATAAAAAGTGCTGAACGACCCACATTTGGGCCGAGACCCACAGTTTGCCGACCAACAATCTAGTTTAACGCAATACTCCTAATACTGTTGCTTATTACAAAATTTGTTGATAACAAGTTTCAAAACGTTTAACCGAGGTTGAATTTACTTCTTTACCGCCCAAGTCTTTTGGCTTGCGAGGGAAACATTAGTTATTATTTTGTGGTTTCCGCCGCATGTTTCCGAATCGATAAAAAAAGTTGTTTTGAATTTTTTTCTTGAACATAGTGCTGATTGTACAAATTTGCTTTCAGGCGTAGAAGGAGGCAAAATATTTGAATGAGGCGAGCCTGTATTCTGTTTTCTTTCCAACCATACAAAACTTTTGGTTGGTTGTGTCACACATACCGAATGGTGATTGGCATTGGTTGATGGCTTAATCAGGTCATCGATGATGATTTTTCTTGCAATAACAAACGTTACGTTGTGAGCGCCAATGAGTCAAACAAGATCGCTCTAAGTCAAATAAGATGACTTCGGCATGTTTTTTAATTTGATAAGCAGAATTTTGAATAAAGTAAAATTGAAATTCATGAGCCAACCACAGAGCTAAATTCATGAACCAACTACAATTGAATGTACAGTTCCTGAAACCAACCAACTGCAATTCATTTTTTACAATTCATTTTATAACCACTTCATTTTTACAACCACTTTACAACTCATTTTACAAATAATCATGTCGTAAGTCAAATAAGATGGCTTACAGCATGCTTTTTAATGTGATACCCAAAACTTTGAATAAAGTAAAATTCAAATTCGTGAACCATCAATTTAATTCATCAACCAACTACTATTCATGAACCAACCAATTTCCATTCATTTTACAATTCACGAACTAACCAAATACAATTCATCAGAACCAACTACAATTCATCAAACAACAAAAACAGCGGGCTGCGGTTTTCCCAGTCTACATCCAGCGATGTCAAAACACACGACATTTAAATTATCGCTATAGACTTATTTTTTGGTAAGCACTTTCATAGCAGCGTGTCATTAAATTTTTGCAGTTACATCAAGCAAGGCCTTGCGGAATTCAACAAACATTGCTTTTATAGTTCGTACGTAAACTTGATGTCTGTATCTCCGAGAACTGGTTCCACGTTTGCATCAATCGCTAACGATTGAGCGACTGTCAAATGGTTTTTCCAACCTCCGACTTGACCTGTAAAAAGAAATGGGTTGGGCTTGATCAAGTGACTGCTTTGACTGCCTTTCGCCCAACCTGTACTGTTCGTTTAAGCATTGTGTCAGAATTGACTGAAATAACTAAACCAGTGGTTCTCAAACTTTCATGAGCCGTGGCCCTGAGCCGTTGAGCCGTTGAGCCGTTGAGCCGTTATGAGCCGTTCAAAAGACTCTTAATATATCGTGACACTTGGATTATGCAATATCACGACAAAGCCACCTAGTGAAGGCCTCTGTTCGTGGCCCCCAGAGAACCGCTCCGTGGCCCCCAAGGGGGGCCGAGGGCCCCATTTGAGAAACCCTGAACTAAACGTTTTCGATCATCAGCAGGATTTAGATTTTCTATTTTATTGAAACTAATAAGATACTTGGTACAAATATGATTCAGAGAATTATTGTGTTCTGCACATCAAGTAGGCCTAGTTTAACAAGACTGCGCTGAGTCTGACCAACATAGTTTTCACCGCATGGACATGTAGGACCACTGAAAGGTTAAAAAGATACCGTGTCTTCTTAGCAGAAAATCGGCTTTGTAGTATAAACGCGTCGCGTAGAAACTGCAAAAGAGCATCATCGAGTTTTAAACAAGAAAATGGATTAAGAAAATGGATTAAGAATAATCCAAAACGTCTCAAAATAAAATTGCATAGTTTTTTGAAGGCTTTTTTAGTGTTGATGAAACTGTTAAGACTATCCCAATTTTATGCTCCAAACAAGAAAAGCTTTTAACTAGCGCTGCAGGTAATTCGCTGTTGAGCCCATGTAGGCAGTTTGAGTGCCCCTTGGGCTCTGTTTTCACGTATTGAGCACAGTTTTTCTCTTTGCTTCTATGCTTGAATCGTAGCATGCACAAGAAAGTACATATGAAAGCGTGAAAGTAACTCAAAGGAAGGCTATTGTCCAGTCGGCCAAGTCACAATTATGATTGACATGTAATCATTGACTCTCTTCTGCGTACGCTGCTAAGCTCGCGTTTTGTGGTCTTACATTTTTGTCTTCATTTACTCAATGTAGCTGACGACAAAAGCAACTGTTTTTAATATTTGCAACCTAGTCCAACTTACATTATTTTTGTTGCCCTGTTGGCTCTAAAATCTAACTACTTTTTCAGTATCCAATAAAATCCTAAACGCATCATCGCAAAGACAAACAAAGTGATTTTATCTCATTGGTCCATTGCATGTAAACGGAAATGCAAGTAATGACCTTTTCGGAACATTTTCACGATCTCGTTGTGGTTCACTTTGCCCTTCTGCTCATATTCATTCTTCATTGTGTTAAAGCCACCGCCGTGCACGATTTTCTCCAAGTCGTCATCATTTAAGCTGACTTCAAGAAATTCAGCAATCCGTCTCACTTCCTTTCGTATATCCTGTGTGAGATGCGACAAAAGTTTCGCAATATGAAACTTATTTGGTGGCAAATGAACCATGACAAACCGACACTCTTTTAATTGCAGAAGTGAAAAAATTGCTGCTAATGTTGATAAACGTTCCAGATCATCTACCACAAAAACGTTTTCTTTGAAGGACCTGCCAGGTTTTTACCAAAGAGCGCATCCTGTATCTTGTTTCCAATGCTATTGTTATCGGTTGTGGGCTATTTAAAAAAAGCCAACCGTGCTTTTCAAAATTTGAAAACTTCTTACTTGAAATGGAACCATGCCCTTCTGTAGTAGTTTAAACAGAAGCATTGAAAATATTCAGATTTCGCTTTATAGACAATATGTTTATGGTTAGGGGCGTGGCAAGAGTTGGAGAGAAACATATTCTTCTCACAAATTCCGGACATCAATTTTTAACTGTAGAACAAAGATTGTCATATACTCCTAAAGGCAATTATATGTTCAAACCTCGTGCAGTATAAGAATCGAAACAAGTACCACACAAGCTCCACAGCCACGTGAAGCAAATAAACATCAAACCTTTAGTACTTTTCATAGGCATACTTACATTTTTGTTTGGATTAGAACAGATTTATTAACCTTTTTCAAGGGTCAATACGTAATTTGCGGTTTATCACTGCAACCATTCAAAATGCATTTTAATTATTTTTTCAGTAACATATAGTCAAAACTAGCTGCAGTTGGATGACTGACAAAGTAGTGTTGGAGTGTCCAGTAACAAAATCAGATTTTTCAGATTTTTTTACCAAAATATACCGGGTGAACCGTACCTACGAATTAAAGCGATTGCGTTGCCATTAAATTACCTTCAAAAATTAACTTTTTCAAAGTTCATGTAGATTTTTGGTAGTAGCAGCGGCGGTTATTAGATAAAAATTTTATGAAATTCTGTAACATAATTTTAACGGCGCAAAACAGATTTGGTGACTTTTCATCACGTGTCATTTCACCACGTGACAATTAATCACTGACATAACTAGAGAGTTAATCACGCAGACAATTAATCACTTACCTGGTTTGATGACATTTAATAACGTAACAATTAATCACTGACGTTTAATCACTGGATAGTTTGTTAAATGGTGTTAGTTGCATATGCATATCTTTTTTCAAGCCCTTTCATAAAAGTCCATAATGTAGGGTGATGACATTAAAAAAGTGCATGTTGTCAACTAGTATCAAAAAATGTCAGCTATTATCAAAAAAGCTTCAGTAATGAACGAACCACAGCTAAAGCAGGTAAGCAGCGAAGAGCCAATCATAAACTGTCATTCCTTTCGTGGTCTTCTTTCATACCAGTTTCGTTAACTTTTCGCATAACACTTTGTGTCAAATGAAAATAGCAACTCGTAACTGTTGCACTTGGAAATGCTGATCTAAAAGCATTTATAGCTGCACTGTCAAAATATAGTGGTATTCTCTCAGAAGGCACAATAATAATTCTTTTTACTTCATTCAACATGCGATCATACACAACTTGAATCTTATTCTGTACAAGGCAGTAAATAGCAGCAGGTTTATGCTTCGAGCGAGTTCGAAATGCATGGTGTGCAATTGAAACAACGTGTTGTGTACAAATTTGCGTGTTGATCGGTCTGGTGATAAAGAGTCTAAGGGATTAAATGTCTGGGTGTTTGAATGTCTGTGTGATTAACTCTCTAGTGATTAAATATCACTGATTAATTGTTTCGTGATGAAAAGTTTGTACACCGCAAAAAAGCCATTTGTTTACGTCATTAAATCAGTTATTATTTAAAAATTGCATTTAACTCGCTGGTTTTGTGTCTGATGTGGTGCGTACCAAATGGTCATTCATTGTGCCGGAGTGTTAGTTTGTTATTACATTATTCATGAAGAAGCACTCCTCAGCTTGTCACTTGTATCCGTACCCGGCGGTTTCAGTTTTAAAAAGTGTCATGGTTTTATGGAAATTTCTGCAATTTTACGAGGCTTTTTGAAGTTTACTGACCGTGTGGTAGATTGTTTAAATTTAGGATTAAAATCAAGTTTAGGTGATGTCTCAGCTACTTTGGTTGTGGTCTGTACTTCTCCAGATTTGAAGCTTCTTGCCACTGCGTCTTCCACATGTTTTTCCGAAATGCTCCGCAGAGCTTCAGATAATTGAATTGTAATTTTCATTTAGAACCTGTAAAGCTCGAACAGCATCTATTTTCACGTAACTATGCCATGCAAACCGTAAAATAACGCTTGAAAACACACAATAGGTCCTACTCGCCACGTGCCAACAGGCAAATAGGAATTTGTTGCAGTAACAAGGCAACGGAGTGCCAGCATGACCAACACGAAATTTATCATTTCTTGAATCACTTCGTAAACTTTCTCAAAATTGCTTTTCAAGAAAATCGCATTTTACCATTCGGAACCCCAACAGTGTTTTACATGTTCCCCAAAGATACGATTAATCCCATTAAGGAAATGCTGTGCTAGTGTTGTGTGACGGTTTCGATGCCCGCGGTTGCCTGCACTGATTGGTCCACTTATTGATTCTGTGCCGCGTTGAATTGCATTGCTTTGCCTGGTCGTTTGTATCGCACGTCGGTATCAGATCTTTCTAATCAGCCCGTGGTAAGAGCGTCCGCTTCGGTGCTGGTAAGTCGAGAGTTCGACTCTTGGCCGGATCTCACCAAGACCTTGTAAATTGGTACTGTAGCCTTCTTACTAGGCGCAGGGTGCACGGAAGAGCTGGAAGGAACACAAAAACAAACCGAGCGCAATGAAACCAGAAATTATACAAACTCAGTCCTGGCGCTACAAGACCATTGTAGTTATAAAGCGCCAACAACAAACCACCATATCTAACAAACAGGTCATTTCTAGTTTCGTACCAGGCGGTTGTTGTGTTACACTGCAAATGTTGATGCGTGCTGGTGTTCTTAGTTGAATAAAGCCTGGTGAAAGGTTTCGTTAGTCGCTAGGTTCTGTCGTGACAATTTATTCAACTAAGAAATGGATAAACAACTGCTTCGTCCTCGAGAGTTGTGTGTCGAACCGGGAGCTGGCCGCATATTTGCATTCTGGTTAAGGACTGTACCTTTTTGCACAATACAACCTAGCGTAGTGTCTTCTGAATATTTGTGGTGACAATGCTGCTGAATACGAAATCGCTTGTAATTGCAATAAAACATTTGGTGTACTTTTTTGGCCGGAAAGTATAAAAAACCTGCTCCACCAAATGTTTTTCTGAATGGTGTACAAATACGATTTTTTCACCAAGCAAAATATTTTGGTGTATTGCTAAATGCCTCACTGAAGGATGATGATGATACCCACAGACAGGTGAAATCGTTGTACTGTGCAGCAACTAAGCCCAGAGACAGTGACGTAATTGACAGTGGCACGAACCGCCTCCCTGGTAGGCTAAATGTAAAAATCAAACCCCTACGAAGCTTATTTCTGTATGCATGTTTTTCGTTTTTCATAGTGTTTTCTGGTTAATTCGGGTTTTTGTATAGACATCCACATCTGGGTTCACTAGTATCTTTTCTCAACTTTTTTTGACTGTTGGCTAGTGGGCCCCTTATAGTGGCCAGTGGGCCCACTTCAGCTAAGTTTTGCCCCCTTCGTTGAAAACTGTAATTACGCCACTGCTCATATGCACTTTTGGTCAATGCCCACCTAGTCTACAGTAGAAAACATTATATTCTGTGCCTATTGCATGCCAATGCATGCTTGAAAGTGCCTGTCTCGGTAGCGTCTGCTGAATTTTAGCTTGTATGTATACCAGTAGGCCTACGGTATATTTGAATAAAGTGAAACCCAGATTTTTCAAAGGTAATGCATGTAATGGTCACCAGTCACATGTCAGTAGTTGGTGACATGAACATTATAGTACCAGTCAATTAGTAAAGACATGACAATAACATCACCCAACTTTAAAATTGCTTAGTTGTTCCTGCTGTCCTTTTCCTTCCTTTTGTAAATTGGGCAGCTGGCGTTACAGTTTTTCAATTAGATTATATTAATTGATATTTTTACTCTGTGGGTTTCATTTAATTATATTTTGTAATTCATGCACTTTGCAAAGCTGATGATGCCGTCTAGTAGGCGAAATGTATACTCTGTGACATCGTAGTGTATGATTCTTTGCTGGGAAACGATTATTTTTATATAGACAGCCTTAAAATGTGTTATATGAATTGTCGATTTTCCAGTAAACCTTATGATAGGGTGAAAAACGTCAGTGTTTATTTTCCAGGCGTTTTTTTGTTAAGAAAAAAAATTAGGCATAGTTTTGTTCTGTTTGGCAGATTCTGAAACACAATTTGGCTTATTTTGTTTTTGTGGACACGGCAACACTGCACCTGAGTCAAATCAGTCATATCACATGACCTGTTGCCGCCTGGTGTTGCATTTGCAGACTTCAGAGTTGCGTTCCATCCAAGTTGCAATTATGTTGTGTTAGAACAAAATTGGAGGTCTGCTGTGGATAGTAGCTGCTGGATATGGCGTAGTACAGGCAATTAGGCTACAAGCAACAAGCTTTAGCTCATTTTCTTATGAAGAACTGCCCAGAAGAGAAACGTGCTCGATGCAGGACGCAGGTAGTACAGTAGGCTTACACCAGACTGAGACTTAAGTTAAGGCAATGGCTACGGATACGTCTGTGGATATTGAAATTTGGAAACTTATTAATACGCCACCTGTGACGTAACAGTAACGCACGACAAGAGGGCAGTAGGCTTGGCAGAAAGGAACTAAACAACAAAAAGATTAAGATAAACCCTAAACGAGTAAACTTAACCTCAACCCAAACTGTAGCCTTAATTAATTAACCCAACCCTAAGTTCAACCTAACACTTACCCCTAAACATAACACCTAAGCCTGAAAAAAACTAAAGATAAAAACAAAAGTTCGCAAAGTGAGAGTTGAACCGAAAACCATTGGCTTAGCAACCGTTACGCTACGAGCAGTATATGACGTTTGCCTGACAAACTGACCGTTTTATTTGAATTGTGGCAGGACAGGCGTATCCGTAGTCACTTCCTAAGTTAAAACTTGTACTGAACAGTAGGCCAAAGCCAAACAACATCTTTTTGGGAAATTCAACTTACACTTGTTTGTCAAATTCAGCTGTGTTTGTGGAAGGAGTTCAACTTCGACAATAAGTTTATTGCCGGTTGTGTCTACTTGTTTCTAACAAAAGTACTTCAGTCTTGAGATCAGCACAATGCGGATACGACAATCGAATGATTTACAGAACAGGTCAGATGCTGGTTGCCATGAGACTCTTTCACATTTTACAGCTTTTGTACCCCAATACACTTTCTTTGGACAAACCAGATTCTGAGATTGTGTTGCTTGACAATCAAAGAAGTATGATACTAGGCTTTGAATTACAACTTTGAAAAAATATTTTGGTCATAGGCTATGTCCTAAGTACTGTGTGTAGGCCTAAGTGCCTGTTTGTGTATATTTTGGCATAGATATTGTTCAATATTTTGCTGGCCAAACTATGTCTTTTGTTGTGTGCAAGCTTTGAGAATTGACTGTTGGTATTACCACAAATCGACCGATATGGCTTTTTTGAGGCCGATACCAATACCGATATTTCCAAAATTTTTAAATCTTGTTTTCTGCTTCATTATCAAAAATGTGCATTTTATGCCGTACCTTTTTTCAAAAACTTGAAAAATCAGGATTTATGAGCTAAAATTTTTGAAATTGCAGCAATTTCAATATTTGATAAACTTTAAGTTGTTAGCATAGTACTAGTAGTGTTCACTGTTTGCAGTGAATGAACACAGTGCCATGAATAAAAGAAGAATGTTAAAATAACAAAACAATAAGAAAAAAGCACTGAATGTAAAAAAACTACCTACGGTGCTTAAACCAAAAAAAGCAAAAACAGTGGTTGAAAGTTGAAAAATGCTGAACAATGAAAAGGAAGAAGGAAGTACAAAATGATGTAGCAAGTTAAAAAGGTTAAAATTAGTACAGCACTGTATTCAATTGCCCATTGCCAAAAATAAAAATATTTCCAAAACAGCAGTAACTTTTTTGGTCTATGATAATATGTTTCTTAACTCGTTGGCTGCCGGCCTATGGTATATTAGTACTTCGATTTCGGCCTAAAAAACAGCAGTTTTCAGTTGCCTTACCAACGCCCTAGCTCCTCCGCTGATTGCGTTAGAGAGCTGTTCAACGGCTCAAACAGATCGGCCAGTCTAATAGATTGCACTCGAAAAAAATTTTTGGTTAGGGGGTGTGAATTGTTTGTGACTGACGTCATAAGTGAAGTAGTTTTAGGGTCATTTTGGCTCATGTTGCCTGGCCTAGGGCCCAACCACTAGGCCAAAGTGTTTCGCTGAAGTTTTCATTGGAAACTAGACTCGAGTCCGAGTCTTTTGAGCCTTTGATCGACTTTCTAGCGTTTCTGGTTCAAAAGTTATGATCTAAAATAAACAAATGAATTAATTGGAGAATTGGTCAAATATTTTTACTAACTTGCATCATAACTTTTGAACCCAAAACCCCAGCAGGTCATCCAAAGTATCAAAAGACTCGGATTGTAGCCTAGTTTCCAGTAAAAACTTCAGCGAAATACTACCACCTAACGCTTGGGGTCCAGGGCCAGGTAAAGTGGGCCAAGGTGGCCTAAAAACCTTCCACTTATGATGTCACTCACAAAAAACCCGCACACCCCAAGCAAAAAATTTTTTTTCGAGTGCAGACTAGAAGACTTGCCGCGTCTCTTGAGACTTTTACTGGGTCTGTAGAGCATACCGGACCAGAGAAATTCCCTCGCAAATCCATGTGCGTTGGGGTTTTTTTTCTGAAAATCCCTGAAAGCAGCCGGACGCCAAAGTGTTAAAGAATCAAGTTTGGAATTTTGATGTAATGTAACATTAAATAACTGCATGTCCTTAATAAAGCAAACTATGGTACTTACATTAGTTACTGCAACTGAAGCACTGGTATTGGTATGAAATGAAACACCTTAACTGATTTGTCAATACTTAGTAGTTCAATATCAACAGTTTAAGATTGTCATGCATAAAGCACAATTTTTCTGCATTTTCACCAAGTAACCTGCAGTAAGTTAGCCGGTCATCCACAATCTAGCCTAAACAAAAGCAGCATTGGGCTATAACCGATTACCGCCCGTCTGCCAGAAGTAAATTCGATAAGAACAAGTCACCATGACAATAGCTAAGATGCACATATGCACATTACGCATCCGATGATTGTGCAATAATGCCCAGTAGTTCTGATCCAATGACAAACACTGTGCTTTTAACTTGCGTTGTTGCAAACACTGCTTTTGCTGATCGTGTTTAATAAATGGACGACAACAATTGTGATGCAGCAATGACAACTGACTACCGTGCTGCTATCGAACCAAACGACAAATCGCCACTTTAAAGTATTTCTGAAATGTTGGAGTAACGCTTCCATAACTTGTGTGCCATATCCACAAACCAGCACGTTGCGACAGCTTGGATTGTGAGATCACAATTATCATGCCTCGTGGAAAATGTTGATTAACTTAACCCACGAACACGATATTTCAGCTTACATACAGTATAAACTAGCGCGCCAGGCCTAACACATCAAGTTAAGAAAAGTAGAATCCTTTTAAGATGTTATGTGCAACTGCTTCACAGTGACAGTTGTCGTCACTAGTGAATAGCGATTGCATTTGAAATCATATTCATACCGCCATAAATGTTACTTAGCATAATGCAATTCATTTTTCATGCAAACTTTAAAAAAATTCATCTGCGCTAAACTAGGCATCAATTGAACTTCTGCACCTTTCAGTCAAATGTGCTGCAAAAACTTCCGGAAGTGCAACGGGAGTTTATTCATACACAAAACCTGCACGTGGTAGCTTCAAGCATTGATGAAACTTCGCAATGATGCTTTTGTTTCGGCTGCAACGACTGACGCATGCTCGATGGTTAATCTTGTCTGCTTGTTTATGAAACCGCACCTGCTAGCGTTGCTGTAAGATAATTGTCTTGACTTGCTTCGTTGTGCTTTCTTGCGCAAATTGTCTGGATGCGTGAGGAATATAACAGCGTTTTGTCAACACCTACTGAGGCCAATAAAATTGGCCGTTTTGGCTGATAGTGATATATCGGTAAAACCCAAATATCGACCAGGCCGATATATTGGTCGATCTCTACCACAGATGTGTACCACAACCATAGTTATGAAAAATATGTATTTTTTCATCTTCTGCTTCCTACGTTTTGTGCAGTTTACCTCCTGAACTAAATGTTACAGTGGTGCCAATATTTGCTAAGACAAATGTGTGATGTATTGCAGTACTTAGGTTCAAGTACTGTTATTTGTGTTGTGAGCCTCAACCTTCCATCTGTGCATAAGATTAATCCAAACTGCTTGCTGATGAACAAATTTAATCAGGCTCTACTGGCGCTAAAAACATAAAAACACGTTAAAAACTTGCCAACGTTTCGACAGTTGATACAACTGTCTTCATCAGGGCTAAAAAACGAAATGCCGCGACATGTGAGCA
>Ga0210059_1004536_pt1 | contig 22429 bp, 7 predicted proteins | sample Ectturendosymbi2_FD_188042 | JGI IMG/M metagenome (GOLD analysis project Ga0210059, IMG submission 188042) | Ecteinascidia turbinata endosymbiont from Florida, USA - Sample 2 (SPAdes) (version 2) | ecosystem: Host-associated > Tunicates > Ascidians > Unclassified | place: Key West, Florida...
CCCTCTGGATAAACTTTCTCCCCTCTGAAAAACGTCTTGGACATACTGTATGCACAGCCATTGTTTTCGTTGTTACATGCTATCAATGAAAAATTTGGGCCTCCCTCAGAAAATTCTTTGTCTCCCCTGGTGTTCCAAGTTGGTTACTGGTCTGCTGGTGACGGTTGCCTTGTGACTTCTGTCAGTTACGCCACTCATTTCAGTCCTATCACAATCAAATTTTTCAGGTTCAACATCAAATTTTAATAAGCGAAATCAATGTCAAAAGTTTTATTCTAGAGTTGTACATGCACAACGACACGAAAATATATTTGAGATCAAACAGAAATCAAAATGAAGCGTGGTTAGGCTTTCTTACCACTTTAATTTGGAAATATTGTCCACTACAATGAACTTGGTATGCGTACATTTGCATTGGGTTTCGTGTGGAACTGAGTTACGGCATGTTAACTTTTGTTCTGAACAATACCCACCCTTACGGTTTAACATTAAACTTTGCTGTAAAACAGGCTGACTTGTTATTCTTTGTCCTGCGTCGGTGAGATGCCTCAAGCAGACTGCGTCGTGTAAAAAATTTCAACGGAAAGTTGCGTGTTGCATTTAATGTAGCGCCAGAACAGCAGTGAAAACTCGAATGAACGATAAAACTTTGACGAATACAGTTTTACCGTTTTAAAACGGCGAGAAAAACACGAAATGATAAATCTGCGAGCAGCTCGCAGCAAAATAGGTCAGCCAGTTCAGACTTAATATCTGCATTCATTGCAATTCTATCGCTTGATGCTTGGGTTTTCTATTCACAGCATTGTCTTTGTATGAACCGTTGTTGGGCCAAGAGCAGATTTTCCGCTAATAAGTTTCCCGAACACAAACCTTGTTAGGGGCTTGGTTTCACTATTGCACTATCCTCAGGAACTAGTCGAATTCATACCTCCATCAACAACTGACCAGGTTATCATTTGTCACTGTTTCTTGTAGGTGTTCGTGTTCAAGGAGAGTGAGGTAGAGGTGTTTTGGCCCAGTCCCGCGCTATCCGATTGCCCTGACGACTGCAGAAAATAGGGATGGAATCTCCGCAAAACTTGAAACTGTGTGAGCGCCGCCGCCGCTGCGTGAATGTTGCTGCCACGTTGCAGACCCATCGGAGTAAACATCGACCTGAAAAAGTGCAGTGGCGGATTAGTGTATGAGGCCCCTGGTTGAAACTTAGAAAAGGGCCCTTTCTATATACAGTAGAATTTGCCTAATTCAAGATTAGACAAAAGTGACGATTTATGCAAGCATGTGAAAACTCTGTCATAGAAGCTTGTATACTTTATCATAGTAACTCGTATACATAGTGCTTGTATTAGCAGTAAAATACAAGTTTATGACGTTATGGTTGAATACTACAATTAATTCCTCCACTCTACCTGGACATCTTCCATTTAATCTGGCACCTTTTAAATCTTTCACGAACTGCAAAGAATTCTCACGTTCTCTCAATGGGGAGCCGGGTCCACTTCGCACCTCGTGTATCAATTCGATAAACAAATTGCGAGGTGCAACAATCCTCATATGAAGATCCTTAATTTGTTTGAATTCCTAGACGTACTAGCTGCTTAGGCATCAAAAACAAAACTGCAAATGACGTATTTAAGTGTCTTGGAACGACTTCCCCAAAGAGTTCGTCTGTTTTTATTCACCGTACGTCACAGTCATGGATACAGTGGGGACGCAATTTTCACCCTTAAATGACCGTACACCCTCAGAAGAGGAACTTCTATTAAGATGGATGACTATTTTTTGCTCTTAAATTTCACTTTTCGATGAAAAATCACGATAAAATACAGATTTTTCGGGCCCTGTTTTTTTGACTGCTCCCAAACGTGGCTGGAGTCGCTACTTATACATCAACGGGATTGATAACAAACTTCACGCCATTTTCATTTCATAATGCTGTCTGTTTAAAGCGCTTAGCTAATTAGTTCGTAGAGAGCATCGTTTCGCAACCCTGTTGTCACTGTAATTCACAACTGGAAGGTGCGATCTTCAGGACTATCTTCATAAATGTCGTTTGGTAAAAATGGTGTTGCATTACGGGAAATAAAAACGTATTTATTTCAACTTTTAAAACAGGATCTTTGGAAGATGTTTCTAAATGTAAGATGGTGGAAATTGAAAAGCGTTGCATTGCTGGGCGTGTGTAATTCCAAATGCCATTATCAAATAAAAAGTCTTGAAAAGAACACAAAAATGGTAAAAGTCTCTTCTCACTTCGAGTCATATTGCAGCTCCCTCTGCCGTTTATGTTCTATTCTGTTGCCACTGCCTGACAAATTCCGGTTTAACCTTAACTCAACTCATTCGCTATTTTTAAAAAATTACAATCGACCAGTTCGGCAAGCAACACCAACTTTGCAAAACGATAATTTTAAGAAGCCAACAACGCCGTACAGATTACAGTGAAGCTAATGGATAGAGTGGTGAAAAAGGGAGGTGAAGCGAAGCATTTGGAACATAGCACTTGCTTTAAGCGGGTCAGTTTAGGGCAAAGTTATTACTCAATTGCTACATAAATAATGCTAATACGAGGAAAAATAGGCATCATTTTTCTTGTAACACAGCTTTTGTTCAAGAATTCTATCACTAATAAAAAAAATTAGGTATTAGTCAATATACTTTACTGGGCTGAAAAAAACATCCGCGAAATCGCTAAGTTTTCCAAGATTTTGATTCATTTCAAAATAGCTTTCAAAGATGCCGCAACATTATGCACAAAGTGACGTAACTATATGCTTCGATCGAACTCGGTGCGATTTTAATGACTTGTCTTCTCGCTGGTAATAATCATCCCAGCATTTGCAGGTTTGGTACATACACACGAATTGCAGAAAACAAGATTTTTGGAACAAGTTATGAGAACTTTACTTTGTTACAATATTGGTCAATCATGGCAGAACTAACTTCCAAATACAGGAGCCTTTCTGACTGCAGCCAGAGCTTCAAGAGCTCCTCAACCGGGAGCACATGCCATTGATCGAAAGTTTGAAAAGCTTTCAAATCTTGGTGTAATTTTAAGTTATTTGTTATAAAGGTTCTGGTAAGCGCATGCCGAAAACTGGCAACTTTTCAGGCTTTGAGCCATATCCAGAAAATCAGAGCCTCGCGATTATGGGGAAGCGGGTGCATCTTGTCAAAGTTGTCCTGCCTGCAGCATTTTTAGGTGGCTTCTTTCACCAGATTGCAACAGAGAAATTCAGTGGTTGAAATAGCGGACTCATACGAGGCTTAATATTTTTGTACTCTGCTGACATTTAGAAGTTCAAGATTAACTTCATGTATCCACGCTAGCGCTCTTTCCTGTTCGTGTCTGCATCACGATACTCATTTACCGTGTTGAGCATGAGCAATTCCGATAAAGCGCACGCGCAACATTGCTCACCCAATATGCGGAAATGCGCGGAACGGCGGCACGGCAATAGCGGATGGTGCAGGAGCGACGCCGTATCGGGCAGCGGCTGACAGGTGATGCAGCAAACGAGGGATTTCGCGGTGAGCATTGCACACAACTTGACCACTGTCAGGCTCTAAAAATAAAAATAAGCGTATTTCTCCTTGCGCTTTGAGTTTTAGCCGCACAGTTGCGAGTAGTGGTTTGCCAATGCTGGAAAGGATAATACTTTCTTGCACTCATGACATTGTGTCGGTTCAAGTTCTTCATTTCTCTGGGTGTCCTTAACCTCGCGCTTTCCAACACGACAAAATTGATTAGCGCCGCAGGTCAAATGATAAATGAAGTGTTTCGTTGCTGCCGTGCTTGAAACATTTTTTGCCAATTGCACACAGACGCCCGAAAGAATTCGTCGCCAAACTGAAGACCAAGCTATAGCACCTCACTTCTGATAATATATAAAGAGACACATTCGTTTAAGTTTTGGTATTTCTATAGTAACAGGTCACTGCAAAATTTAACCACGGAAAAATAAGATCAAGTGTTTGAACTAACAGTAAAAAAATATTCTTGATTAACAATTTCATCGCAACAAAAGACACCTGCGAACGGTGGCTTATCGCTCAAAACTTTTCGAATAGCCACACAGATTATTTATATTTCAAAACAGGCAAAACTAAAAAAAACGCCTCACACTATTCTTTATAAAAAGATAGCCCAAATTATTTTTAAACAGGCAAGTTGTCCCACTTTATCACCTGAAATGACAGAGCACACCAATCGAATGTCAACGCATCACAACCTTTCCTTGAGTAAATACTAGAAGAATATTACAAATCCACTTCTGATAAAAGTGACACTTCAACATTCACACAAACGGTAAAATCCATAGTCCACAGACACAAGCTTTGGCAAAGCAATGAAAACCGTTGAGTAAATTTAAAATGCAGTTGGCAAGACTTACTGTGTTGTTTCCAGATTAACTCACATTCAAAAATAACCTTAGCCGAAAACGGCAAGTCTGTGCATAAAGAACATCAAAAAAACGCCACAGTCCTGGTTAGCAGTGCTACGACAAACACGGTGGCGTTTTCCATACCGCTGGTAAGGTTGCCAAGCAACAACGTTACGTAACCACGAAACTGCATCTACGCCGACACAACGCAATGATCGAATGGTCATAATCAAACACCAAGCGGGAACATGGTGCTACATCGTTGATTTTCGCGCAATTTTCTGTAAAACCTTAAAACATCAACATTCGATCTCACACACGATCGCTCAAAGTCGAGTACTCGTAGACCTTTCAAAGCCCGTGCGCGAGAAAGAGCAACGTACGCTTGGCCATTCTCGAAAACCCTCGATAGAGACATTTCTACGCAATCTAAAGTCATTCCTTGGCTTTTGTGAATGGAGATAGCCCATGCCGGTTTCAACGGCAGCTGCTTTCTGCATGCAGCAGCGTCAAAAGACAGTTTCACGATCCATGTTTCACGCTTTATTTTTGTCTCTAAACCACAAAGAAACTTCACAGTGGGAAGTTGCATTGATCCTTTCTCAAATTGAGTCACAATTCCACGCGAGCCATTCACCAATCCTTTCGTAACGTCTAAATTCTTGGTGAGCATCACTTGCGTTCCGACTTTCAACGTGATCGATTTAGTGTCGGGTAAAATTTCGTTCATCAGCGAACTGTATGCTGAACAGTTGTCCTGGGCCTCGAAAACGATCGGTTTTCCTGAAAGCTTGTCCAGTTCATCCTGGTTAATTTGATCCACAGCATCGCGGTGTGTGCACAGTTTGGTGGCCAAAATTCTTCCGCACTCGATTTTATTGTGTCGCGTTGCTTTCAACGTGCTCAACGTTTTTGAATCGCATCGTCCAATACGCAAGTCTTGTAGGATATTTATGAAATATTGATCAGTCTGGCGGTAAATTTTTCGAAGTTCCCAGGAAACTTCAACACATCTCTCCCACGAACTGCTTTGAAAGCAGAGTTTTTTCTTTTCTTTGCCACGAGAGACGGGAGGAAGCTGAAAGAAATCTCCGCATAAAATTACCTGGATCCCCCCAAACGGGTTTTGGTTCTGTCGCGCCGTACGCGCCACCGCTTCAACTGTATCAAAATAATCGGCGTCTATCATCGAGATTTCATCCACGATTAAGTAGCGACATGCTTTCCACCTTTTCACCACCGATGGTTTAGACAGCGCCGCTTGGACGCACTGTGCACGAGAAGTAGCTCCTTTGCCGATCCCGGAAAAAGAGTGTAGAGTAGTTCCACCAATGTGACAAGCAGCAACGCCAGTGCTGGCTGTTACAGCCGTGTGCGCCGGCGGAAGCATGTCCACGATTCGTTTCAAAAGAAACGACTTGCCCGTGCCTGCACTGCCAGTAAAAAATATGTTTTTACCTTCCCTGATCATGCTAATCACGTGCTTCTGCTCTCTGTCCAGTGAATCAGATTTTAAAGCGATTGCAGTTCTCTTCGCCTGAGGATTGGCTTGGGCTTGGTTAGTAACATCTGACAGTGGCCGTTTCCTGCACGTTGCATTTGCGCTTTCGGTTGCGGAATTTTGTCGAAGAGCATTAACTGCAGCAATGTCTTTTTCACACAATGGGCTTATTTCGTCAAGAGTTTTAGGAAGAACTGACATCAATTTTTTTCGAATGGAAACTGCACCTTTGCTTTTCAAATTAGCCATTTTCGAGGAAAGTAGCTTCAGAAATTGTCTCAAATTTCCTGGAGGACAATTTGACAGCAATATTCTCTGATTGTGATCCATCAAGATCAAGGTACTTTTACCTTCCTTCATGAACTTGCAATGGATTTTAAGATCATGAAGCACATATCGATTTGAGATTTTTGGTGTACCATCAACTGACAAAACAATTTCTTGGAATTCATTTCGCCACAGGGCCAGTTTTCCATTGCGGCAATTGAAACGCTTAATAACTTGATTTTCTTTACTTAAACCTTCCACTACAACATTGCAACTAATTTCACTTTCAGTCATTTCAGAAAACATTGCTTGATTGTTGCAAACAACACTAGTAAAAGACGAAGACTTGTTTAGTTTTTCCATATGCCTTTCATAAAATCAATGAAAACTTAAGATTTAACAAACACAGAAAGTAACAAAATATGTTTTCCGGGAAAAGACAGTAAGTTTTTTTTTTAAATTTACTTGTGGAATCTCACATTGCTAACAATAAATTGTGAAAAAAGAGCTTGATGATATCACATTGCAAACTTGGTTAATTGATTTTTGGTGACGGCAGTTAGCAGTAGGCCGAAGCCTGAAATTTGCCCATTGCCGGGATGATTGAGGCGAACGCTCTTGCCCAAGGAGCGCTACGGCAATTTCCTCAGTGGCCATGGATCGAAAACCCAACCTTCCAATTGGGAGGCGGACACTTTACCACTGAGCTATTTCCTCCCCAAACTCAGTTATACTGCAATGTTATTTGCAAAACAAGTGAACACATAGGGCAAATTAAATCACATCTGATATGAACTTGTTTTTTGAGGTTTTAAACTAATTAGTCTTAAGATTAACAGATTCAAGCACTTAATTTAGGTCTTTCAAGAAGAAATCATATAAACAAAAGACACAATTGTGATATCTACTTCACACTTGCTTTTTCATACATAGTTTGTCATAAACAATAGAACACTATAGTCTACACGCATGCTTTATACCAAAAACTATGAAAAATGTTTGCTAAATTCTTAACCAGGTTTTTTTTTTAAGGAAAATGTTAGGTACGTGATATGGACCTGATTTCTGATTCTAGGGACCTGATTTTCTCTGATTCTAGGAACACAATTTTCAATTCTAGGGACTCAAATCGGGTTCCTAAAACACCTTAAAAACCCTGTTCTTAACACTATGACACTAGCGGACCAAGTTACAAACTGAAGATTGTTTTGTTACAGCACCAATTAATATTGTAAAAGCATCACAAAATTGCTTCAATCTTGACCTAACAATCCTTTTAGGTTTGCATACTATAAAACTCAGATTAAGACTGTTGTGTTCACACACACAAAGTCGAAAATTCAATTATTTTTCAATGGAAAAACATTTTGTAATTGTGGTTATTAGGCCTAGCATTCACCAACACCTTTTTCGAGTCCAGCTATCTATTAGCTTGCATCTTATAAGCCAGCACACGATTCACAAAATTAATTATGGACGTAATAACACTGTGATCAAGCTGACTACTCCAAACAGCATTTACTTTGAGGAATGAGTGCTTGTCCATAGACAGGCCAATGGCAAGTTACCCTCTAACCCATTTTGGTGTCTTGCATGCTAGAGCCATGGAGATACAAAGAGGACAATCCAGTGCTCCTCCTGTTTGCAGCCCTTCTCTGGTTCCACCAATCCTACTTGGGAATAACCAGAAACCTGTCTTGCGTTGTTGGTGGTATTGCCATAACTGTGACCCAATCTTAAATCCTTCACTGTCATCAAGAAATCCAAGCTAAAATATCTCTATATTAGACCCTACTTCAGTTGGTGATTTTGTTCAACTCCTGAGATCTTTTGATCACCCAATCCACCATATCCCCAAGGCAGCATGTCATTAATTTTCATTTGCTATAGGACTAGAATGTTCATCAACAAAGCCATTTAATCAGCTAAATTACTGGATTGGAAGCATTTAATATGCTTTTATTTTTCAGCCCTCCCATTATGCCCTGGGTGAAATGAGTATTCTTTGACTTCTATCAAATCACGAATCAATACTTATCTACACTCAGATTTCCTCCCCACCCTGGGAGATCCACTTGGTCACACAACCCTGCCACAAACCAAGGCCCACAAGGACTCCCTTGCCACGGACATGAAAAGTCAGGTAAACCTGAAATTAAGTGACTTGAATATTAATGGAGCCTTACACATTTTGTCTGGCAACAGTTATTTGGTCGATACCAGCAAAGAATAAGACCCTAAAGATCACGCCTTGGAAGAACTTGACCTATCCCACTTCCCAGTGCCTGCCCCCTAGCTCACCACTATACTTCAGCTCCAGTACCTTAATCTCCTCTGTCCCACATGGTTCTAGGGCAGGTTCAGATGGCTGGAGACCACAGTCCACAATATCTGAAAGATTGCAGCTCTGTTATAGTTGACAATTAGAACTCTAGGTTTGCTGCAAGCTTTAAAAGAATCGACTGACTGCGTCTGCTTTCATGAGTTCACAATGTTAAGTAACCAATCTCCAAAGAAGTAATGCAGTTAAATTTTGTCAAAACCCACTATAACTGGTGATGCAGATACCTTTCTCATAACTCTAGCTTAGCTGAGCTCAATTTTCTTACAAATGGACATCTACCACCATCCATCCGGCCACTCACAAGTCCACAGCTTGCAAAAAATAATGGTGACCTGAGACCTATTGTTGTGGTTTGCACCTACTGACATTGCTAGACTTTGGTAGCTCCATCTACCACGCCTACTTGGGGTTAGAACTCCATTGGGATGTAAAGCTGCAATTCATGCTACTTGCCATTTTTTCACCAACTGGACAAATTAAGTACTATTAAAACTCTATGTTAAAAATGCACTTAACAGCATTTACTATGATACTCTTTTTCAAGTGTTTTGTTTACACCTACTAGAAATGTACCTATTTTATGGTATTCCTTGAGAATAACCCTTATTCATGTGCTTGAATTCAGCAAGAATACCCAGCCATTTTTCTCTAGCTATTCACCATTCAAGTTGCATTAGTGGTGATCCCCAGACTCAGTCTGTGCTTGATAATGCTGTCTAAATTAAAAACACTTTCAATACCAGTTGGCCTGGAGACTAACATTTGAAAATGTGAACTGTTCATAATTAATCCTAAATAGGTTGTTCCAGCAATCTCTTCCCTCAGTTTACCAAAACATTGGCAGTTGTTGCAATTCCTATTGCATGAAAGTCTGCCCACTTATAATTGGTGGCCAAAACCAGCTACCTTGGCAGCATCATGGAAAATCTTGAGCTAAGTGGGTCACACTAAGCTTTCTTAATCTTCAAAAACTGCCTGTCAATCCCTAAAATCATATAGTTGAAACAAGTTCAAAGAACTGGAGGTGTGTGTGGTAATGTTGAGATGACCTTGTTTCTAGAGATTCTTTCTATGCTTTCCTCAACACCCATGGTCCACAAAAATATTGCCTCCTTGCAACACAAGAGAGCCATGCTGCTGCTTCATCAAAAGCCTTCCCAGTTACCAATGTTGGTAATCTTAGCCCTCATGAATTTCATATTGCAGTTTCCCTACCAAAGTGCAAGGTACCAATGTGGTAGAATTGTTGACAACCTGGGGCTCTAGTCCATGTTTTATGGTTCAGAAGTTACAGCCTGATGTGGGACTCAAAAATCAAGGACAACTTTGCTCCATGCCATCACCTGAACAGGGCCCTTCAGTAAGACATCATAGCATCAGCCACTAAGACTACAAGACGCAGAAAATACAATGGCCTCTGAAACAACTACATATTTCAGCCAGTTACAACTGAGACCACTAGCACCTATGGCACTGGTTTAACTTTTTTTGTACCATGACCCATTATAGCAACCTATTTGATAGGTTGGCAATATAGTAGGCTTTTATAACACAACAACCCCTATCTAAAACTTGAATTTAGCAATGTAATACAGCTGTATACAAGAAATATCTATTTATGATCCCTCAAAAAATGGTTATGACCCCTCTGGGAGTCAGATGAAAACCACTGCTCTATAGAAAGTCTATTGGCCCCTTTTTTAAGCAATATTATAAAAAATCCTGTCAACTGACATGGCTGGTGACCCCAGAAAACAATAGTGGTTACACTAAGCTTGTCTGTGATAGCGGTCAAAAGAAATAATTGCTATAACTTCGACATGTGTGAAAGCCTAATTTGAGTAGTCATACCTAGCCTGCGAACTAGTATTACTGCCTGCCACTAATTGCCTTCTTGTTTTGTCTAATGTAAAATAAGTCCTGCCTTCTAAATGCTCAATTTCCATAAGTTTTACTATCTTATCAAAGTATCATTTTACTCAACCATCTTCTCACAAACCACATTTTAAATCTTGTATATACATAAGACTATTTATTGTGACTACTGCCTATAATGAAACCGTAGCATTCTGCTTTGTTCAACTTTATTTTTAACTTAAATAGTTGGCAGCAGCTCTGTACTAATGCATAACTAAGCAAGATTTTATTGCATCTGTATTACTGTCTAAAAATATTTATTGTGCAATTTGTCCTTCATGATCATGCTTTATTTTGTTATTTTTGTATTTCTAAAATAGCTACTGGGTACCACACATGTTCACAAATGTTTTCTCTAACAGTATTTGAAGACTGCAGTGGACAAACTGGGCTTTGAGTCATTCATGGATTGTGAACCTAAGAACAATGGCTGTTACAATTGAAAGTTTCTTGAAACGGCTTTATATACCAAAAATACCCACAAACTAATATTAAAAAGAACAGTACTCCTTGAAACTTTCTTATTATAATTTGCTTCACTTGCACTTAACTGGTTAAAAATAGTGTAAGTGGCATGCACTAGCCTAGCAAACTTATGCAGGACAGGCAATAGCACAGAAACAGTAAATAGAAATTGTACAATGGGCAAACTTGTTGAAAACTTGCAAAAGCATAATAAAAGATTAATAAAGTTGAAATGTCTATGTCATCAATAGGGTGCATTAATAGTGGAAAATACCCCTTTGAACATGGTGCCTGGGCTTGTGAAGTTGTGATTCATAAAAAGCAGACAGCATAGTCTAAGCCAGAGGTGGGGGACCTGTGACCTGCAGGCCCTGGCCTGCATGACTTTGATAGGGAGTCGCTAGGGACCTCATTAGAACCTATGTTACCCATATTACAACACAACATGACATCAAAACGAAACTCCTAAGTAGACAATATGAAATCTCTTTTGCTCCTTAGTTTTCTTCTCACCTTTGACCTTTTCCTTTCTTCGCTATTATACTTATATTTTTCATCGCAACATAAAGTTACAAAATTTTAGTGACACACTTGTGATTTGCCACAATTGATGTGGCCCATCATAATGCAATTATGCATTGGTTCTCCACTTCTAGCCTAGAGTGATGCGCAGCACTGGTCTGTTCTGTTGTAGCCTACTTTCGTCTCGTGTGGCTATCCTAACCTACTGCTAGTGCTACACAGTACCACTACCACTGAGTACGTTACACTACACTCTACAGTACTGTACAACTACAAGGTTACCTTTTTAGCACCACTGTCGGTTACTTGCTGCACAAGAGAGACACACTGCCGCCTGGTCAGAAGCGTTCCCAATTGCCAGTGTTGGAAACTTGCTCAGTCCCGATGAGCTCCGTATTGCAATCGCCCTCCGAACGGGTGCCAAAATCCTTGAAAGCTCAAGATGCCGCTGTGGCAAAGTTGTTGATGAGCTACTAGGGCTCCATGGCCTCTCCTGTACTAAAAATGCAGGCCGCTTCCCAAGGCACTCAGCCATCAACTCCATCCTCAAGAGGTCATTGACCCGCATTTGTCTCCCCTCTACCTTCTTGGAGCCCGCGGGCCTGACTAACGATGGAAGGAGGCCGGATGGCCTGACTTTGGACCCCTAGTACAACAGAGGCCTGAGCCTGGTGTGGGACGCAAAAGTTGAGGGCACTTTTGCTCAGGGCCACTATAAAGACTCTGCCAGACAGGCCAGTTTTGCGGCCACAAAAGCTGAGGTCGCAAAATGCCAAAAATATCAGGACCTCCAAAGCAATTACCACTTACAACCAGTGGCAATTGAGACCACTGGCGTGTATGGCAAGTCCACTGCCCCTTTTTTGAGTGGTCTTGCGAAGAAACTTGATGTGTCTGGCGACCCCAGGGAGTGCCAGTGGCTCCACCAGCGTCTGTCCCTGGCCGTGGTCAGGGGAAATGCTGCCAGCATATTGACCTGTGTGCGAGTTTGATCTAACTTTACGTGTTCTTTTTCTAGTAGCTGCTTTGAACGTACTGATCACCATCACTGCCTACCACTTGCCCCTGTATCAATGTGTAGCTTTTGTCTTCCGAATCCTCGTTCTTTCTACAAGATTCATTTTCCCTCAGTTGTGCAGTGTCACCTTGTGCATTGGTTGAATATCTTGTTAATCGCATGGCCTATGATGAGAGTACAGCGTGGTTGCGATAGCATTATGTTAAGATTACATTGCGGCCCCTATGTTTAAATTTATTTGCAACCTCACTTAAGACACCACGTCGTTACTCTTATTCCCAGCAGATTCTATTCCCATGCCAAACGTGAAACGCCAGAGTTGCAACTTGCGATGCAATTTGCTCTTTTTGATTGACAATTGGTTCGTGATTTAAATTTAAATTTAAACCTGATCAAGCATAACGTATTCGTGGTAGCGGTAGAGTGTACCAGCGGGAAAAAAACAAAGCACCAAAACCAAGACAGACAGTAGGTGCACTACATCTAGGCATACCATATTTTTTTATGATTAAAAACCGGGACTCTTCAGAACAACGAGCTTATCAGATAAACGTGGTTCATATCTTACTTGGAGTATGTAGCTATTTTGAATTCCTAGCATTCTGCTGGTTTGTGTAGGGCCATCCTAGTTCACTGAATGCCTAACCGGGACTTTTTGGTTGACTGACTGGGACGCCTGGACAAAGCCTTTAAACCGGGACTGTCCCGGCTAAAACGGGACATATGGTAAGCAGACTATATATATTCAATTTGCAATATCATGCATGTGCACGTCATTTCCTTGTTTTGTTTCTTTCCGCTGTTTCTTTTCAGTCTTCACTGCCATCATAAAATGCGCTTTTTGTGGATCACAACTTCAAAATAGATGATAAATCCTACCTTGGACGTTTGTTTGATAATATGCAGTGGCGTAGCAAGGGGGGCTGGGGGCCACGGGTGACACATTTTAGGGGGTGGCACTTTTCAAAGTTTAAACGTTCTAGCTTTTCGTTATTTTTAAATAAATTTTTAAAAGTTTTAGAAGTACTAATTTTTCAATTCGTGTGAATAGCAATGATGTGCCCTAGTGATTCTTTTCGAGTCAGCGTCATGACTGGGTTGAGTCGAGTCACAAGAACTGTCGAGTCACTTAGAGTTATTGGTATGCAAGCTCGCTCGAGTCAAATGAAATTTTACATTTTTCCTGTGTATTTTTTTTGTTATGAAGTGGTGCCCAACATGCTACAAAATGGCGCCCGATAAGTTAGAAAATGGTGCCCAACATGCCATGAAATGGCACCCGGTAAGTTAGAAAATGGTGCCCAATGTTGTTTTAGCAAGCTTCATTGCAGGTTCAACAGTGGATTGCAGTCATCGACACGTTGGGACCCATGTGTTGAAGCCGCAATGCTGCGTCGCCCTGAACCAAGCAAAGAAAGAGTCGAACTGATGATCCTCAGCATAATAGCAATTGAGATTACCCATTTGACCATCGTTCACTTTTGTATTGCTGCTACGCAGCGCCAGATTTAGGGAGGCCCAAGGGGCCCGGGCTCAGGACCCCCATCAAAATGGTCCACCCAACATATTCATGTGTTTAGCCATACGTGCGGCCTGTTCATGACACTTAGTCATTTTTAGCAAGGAAAGTTTGTTTGTAGACGCTATTAATTACCGGTCAACAGAGGGCAGTGTTTCACTTGAATATTTTTTGATATTGTGACGAAACAACCGTTACGCTTATTGGTTTGCTGAAAGTCGGTCTGGTATCTGAATCTTATGAATAGGGTTTCCAGGTTGGCCCTTTTGGGGCCAAATTTCAGAAATTTGGTCCCAAATAATAATTTGTGGCCCCAAAATTTTCGTTTGGCCCTTTGACTCTTTTTTGGCCCTTTTCCAGGATAGGCTGGCCCCTTGGAAGAATTAAATCTGTCCACCCTGGGTCCTGTCTGAGAAACCATATTTTTCACTGTTTTGACTAATTCATTGCAGATTTTCACCAAATTCCTACATTTTGAAGGTTTTTATTTCAAAATTGTGTTAGGATCGATCCTAAGTTCATCAGAACACCTGTTACTTGCTGCAGTTGTAGAGGTAGCAGTGAGAACTGTTACGTTGCCTAACTTACACTACTATTTTTCAGGTGGTGCACGTGTTTGTTGGTTTTGTTCAGATTGTTGTTGCATTAACACTTATCGAAGGATGTTAAATTTATCTCAGTTTATTGCTACACATGGAATTTAAGTTGTTCTCTTGCGATCTTTCATCACGTACTTTTTTGCTGTTGCGCTACAATTGTGATTTGGTTCATATGACTTCATAACTGCTGATAAATTTGGAAAAAATGGTTGAACCTTTTTTGGCCCCTTGTCTTAAAATTTGGCTCTCTTTTCGCTGTTTCTGGACTAGAGTTGGCCCCTTGGCAAAAAGTAGATCTGGCAACCCTGCTTATGAATGCAAGGGAAAGGTATAGAGCGCATAAGTTTACGTCTCTACTCGTTTCTGATAGATTTTGCGTCTGCCTTAATGAGTTTTGCACAGGTCGCCAATGAGTAGCACTGTTAAGTAGGGCTACCATACGTCTTCTTGTAGTATTGATGTACAAGGCCACGAAATGAAATATTCTCAGAGGACATCCAAAAATGTCAAAATGTCTTCCTTTTCGGATTTCTTATTTTATGTAGCTGTAAGCAGTGGCGTACCTAGAGGTTTGAGCCTGGCTGGAAAATTTAGCTTAGAGGGACCCACTGGCCACTGTACGGGGCCTACTAGCCAATACTCAGAAAAAAAACTTGAGAAATGATGGTGAATCCGGTTGTGGATGTCTATACTAAAACCCTAAATTACCGGAAAATAATCCGATAAATGCAAAAGAACAACCTACTAAAAACCAAAAGAATAGAAACTGAAATACAAGTTAAGTGGGAGTACGGTTTTCACATTTAGATGGCCAATGGGGACAATCGCCCCTCTGCCTCCTGCCAGTTACGTCACTGGCTATGATATATCGCATTTACATACAGAAACCTGTCCCTACAACTCAACTGCAACAATACACGCGCTGGTGGCGTAGTTTGGTTTATGTGAGGGCCTCCAAGTTCTAATTCATCTCTGTTTTGGTTGAGTTAATTCTCAGTTGGAAAGACGGGAACTTTCACATTAATCGGTTACATAACAGTGATAAATCTTTTTTCGGTATCTCAATGACTTTGGCATTAAAGTGCGTACTGCTAAATCCATTATACTGTACTACTAGCTTTTTTCGGTATCTCAATGACTTTGACATCAGAGTGTGAACTGCTAACTCCATTATACTGTACTAGCTTTGCAGATGAACCGTGATACGGTGATCAGTGCATTGTACATAGCTTAGCGTAGTAGTTTCTAGTAATTGCAGCTAATGTGTAATGATAAAAAATGAAGAAATACTTCAGAAGTATAAGATTTTCAGAAAATGACTAAATGATTTTGAAGCTGGGTGAATTACGTATGGTTGCATTTGCACAGTTCACTAAAAAGTGAATAAATTAGCTTGATGAAAAAAAATCGTCTTTAAAAGGGTCATTTGGGCTGAAGGGTGCTGGAATGGACCTAGCCTAGGACGCACCGGCAAAAAAAGCAAATAAAATGTGTTTGTTGACGTTTAACAGATCGTTTCACAGTTGATTGAGCAGGATGACGTCATAAGCTATGGGGGCGCTGAAATTGGATCTTGCCTAGGGTGCTGGAATGGTTTACCCCGTCCCTGGTGGAGATGTCTTTTTATAACAGAATCATAGGTAATTTAATGGTTTATCAAGATATGGGTTTGGAAACCGGGATCCCGGTTTCGGGAATTCCCGGGAATTTGCGACTTTTTTCATTTCCCGTTTCCCGGTTTTCTGAACAAAATTCCCGGATGCTTTCAATATGTCACCAATTTGAAAATATTGCATAAAATGTTTCATTTTGTACTTCGCAAACAAAAATTCGTGTAGGCTGCCTACAGTTGTAAACCAAACATTTAACGTTGAAATTCGTAGTTGCTCCACAGCGAATCAGGCTCGTAACCAAGGGGGCGCAAGGGGGGGGCGAAGCCCACCCTAAAATTTTTTTCGCCCTCCCTGGAAAAATGTGTTGGACATAGTTATGGGACATAGTTTAAAAAATTTGGGCCCCTCTCAGAAAACTCTTCGCCCCACCTGCTGTCCCAAGCTGGCTACGGGCCTGCAGCGAATGCAGTGAATCTAGCGCTGCAATGGTAGAGACAGCCCAGACTGCTGTGGTGGGCCCTGTTGTGACGGCGTAATCATATTTCTCTCAAACTTGTCCATGCATATACCAAATGGGGAACAACTAATTTAAACCGGTTTAGTAGTTAGATCTTAGATGTCGAGCCGATTGCACGTGTGTCGTAATCATAACAAGCATGACTGAGCAAGCAAATCATAACTGAGCATTCCACCAACCTCAGTTGAGGACAGGGGCGGATCCAGCCAGTATGTTTAGGGGGGCGATTTCAGTAATATTTGGTAGTCAAGTTTCATTCACGGGTTCACTACTGTAAGGAGAGGTGAAGTACACATCACAACACTGCTGCGACAAAACAGTGGATGGAAAAATGGCCTTATATCGCGAATGCTTTTTTCGGAATTGTACAAAATTATTGTGAATAAAGTTACTTTCGTAGGTTTTAGGGGGGAGAGCGATCGCCCCAATACCCCCTGGATCCGCCCCTGGTTGATACGGAATGAGCTTTCTCCGCTGCGGGCTTGTTTGCCACCAAAATTCGTTCGCGGCCGAGTGACTAATCAGTCAATGCCCTCAGTTTTCTGCGAAGCTATTACAAAAAAAATGAATAGAAAACTTGCATGTATTATTGCCTGTTTGATTTTGCTTGTATTGTCACTTGCACATTATGTTATTTTTCCCGTTTTTTTCCCGAGATCCCGGGACTGAGTTAAGATTTTTCCCGGTTTTCTTTCTTCGTAAAAACCGGGAAATAAAAAACCTTAATCAAGATCGACTTGAAACAAATTTATTGCAGTTATTCGCACACTCAGAAAATTCAGAATAGTTTTCTATAATTTTTGCTATTATTTTTGAGGTCGACATTGTTGCTGCTCAGAAACAAGCATGTTTGGTAACGATGTTTTTGTTTTTTCCAAGTTTCCATTGCCCTCAACACTTATACTACCCCTCCGCGCTACCTGCCGCTCCGGCGCCCCTGCAAGCTTTCCCTAAGTCATGGATCTGGTAAAGACGAAGTTTTTTCTGAGTACATCACGTGCAGCCTACTAGCCTACTCCCAAAGCTGATACCAGCGTGTGTTTTTAACTTTCAATCTCAGTAGTCTTTTCAATGCGTGTTTAATATTTCCTCTTTAATGGGGAAAATATTAAACACGAGGTATTAAAAACTGCTACTGTATCTATTTGCACAAACAAGAACCTTGACATAAGTTGTTTCATTTATTCTCGGTTTCTATACTCCTTTCGGAGTGTTACCATTGGACGTTTTTTTGATATGGTGGTTTGTTGTTGGCGCTTTATAACTAGGCTTACAATGGTCTTGTAGCGCCCTGACTGAGTTTGGACAATTTCTGGTTTCATTTTACTCGGTATGTTTTTGGTGTTCTTGGTGCTCTTCCGCACACCGTGCGCGTGGTAAGAAGGCTACAGATCAATTTACAAGGTCTTGGGAAGATCCGGCCTAGAGTCGAAATCTCGACCTACCAGCACCCGATGCGGACGCACTTACCACTAGACCACGGGCTGGTCCACTCTTTTGCATGATGACTCTTTGTATCGTTTCTGTTTATTGTAGCTGAATCATACGAAACAGTCAATTAATCTGGGGTACCATCTTCGCATGCTTGCGCCGGGGGCATGCGACTACTTTCGTAGCGAATGCAACACTGATGGCGAGTCAATTCAATGACAGCACCGCGAGTGAACCTTTTCCTTGCACCCACCCAGTAACACCGAGCACGGAGTTGGACAGATCGCAAGTACCGTTATTCGAGTCTTCTGTATGACCCGACCGGGAAGAGTGCAACCAACTGCACTACTTGGCCGGTCCTACCTTGACATAAATAATGCTGGAAATCATAAACCTCTTTCTTTTGCAATAATTATCTCCAAACTCTTTGTGCATTACATGTTGTCCAGTATTTCACCTTTTGTTCTCACCACTTATAAACACTTTGGCCTGATTTTTATATTTTTTTTATTATATTTTTTATATATTTTTTACTCGATTTTTATTATAAACACTCGATTTTAAAAAATCCGGATACTTCTGGGTTTGAACTTTTTTTGGTGTGACATCACGGCTGGGGAGGTCAAAGGATTTTTGGATGACGTATCAGAGAAAAAATTTCAAGTGGCAAATAACTAGGGGAAAAATTGCATCTTTAAAGTCATTTGATTGGCCACCCAGCGGTAGGGGTTGGCAAGGTAGGCTATGGCTTTAATGGCCTTAATTAACCCAATTAGGGAATTTACAGTCGATATACGTTTTCCTTATAAAAAGTATAAGCAGCCTATAACACCAAATGTTTCATGAATGGTGTATGTTTGCCAAACAATTCAAATATGCTGTTGTATTACTTCATCATGCCTCATTGAAAGATGACAATGAAGTAAGTGAAATAACGTTATTGTGCAAAAGAATAACATAACAGAAAGTCTGTGGCACGAGTGCTTGCTAAAAATATTTTATGACGCTAGAAACGTAAGTAAATATGCCTCGCTTGGTTCCAATATTGACCGTTTATGTGATACGAAAGTTATGTCCATTTGTTGGAGTCTTGATTTGCTGCACTTTGTTGAAGTCAATTTATTTGAATCGGATCATTTCTAATGCACGCTACAGGCTTGGTAGGAAAAACAAACTTGCTGGGTGACTCACCATTGGACAGGAGTGTTAGCGTTCGCCCACAAATTACCTTTTCGTCAGGGTCTTTAATGATTTAATTTGAAAAAATTGTGTTGATTTATTAAACGATGTGCATCTTCATCTAACTTGTGTATCCGCTCGCGTTAGTTTTGTTGCTTTTGACAAATCTCCATTTTGCCCTCCAATGTAACACTCCGACGATGAGCAAATGCAGTAATTGCTGGTGCGTTGTTTCAATGTTTGTTTCTCTTCAGTAATGCCTGCATGTGTTCCTGATACGTTTCAGGAATCAACAAAAGCACAGTAGACATGGGATTTGGGAATAATGAGATTTTTCGGTAAATGCTTTTAAACCTTGGTGATGTATTTTGCATTAATCATTACAAACGTCTGAAAAGCACAGCTAAGTTATGAAATGCAGATGACTTGCCTTCATTGCCAACAGTTGCGAATGAGCGCATGGCGGCGTCAGTGCTTTGAATCAGTCTGGCTTCTGAAATCATGCCTTCCACCGATTCCCTTTAAAAACATAAATTGGTAGTTAGGCATACCATATTTTTGTGATTGAAAACCCGGACGCTTCAGAACAACGAGCTTTATCAGATGCAGGGGTGCAACTAGCTCTTCATTTCGGGGGTGGCAATTTTCATGAACTCTCATTCGATGACGTCATCGTGCTTATTCAACCGTGGTAAAACTTTTTCGCACTCGGTCACAGATATGAACTTATTAGTCTTAATCAGGCCCGTAACTAGGGGGCAAAGCCCACTCTAAAAATTTTTTCGCTCCCTTGGAAAAATGTGTTGGACATTAGTTTCCAGAAAACCCTTCCCCCCTTCTGGTGTCCCAAGCTGGTTACGGGCTTGCTTTTAATCAAGATGCAGACCGAGCGATCAGGACAGAGTAAAACTTAGTAGCCTAATACAAACACCTGGTTCCGCATTCAACTAGTGCAGTCATGGCTTTGTGTCAGATGTATAGGCTACCAGTAAACCTGCCTAACTTTTCGTCTTGTTTTAGAAATTTCATCAAATCGTTTATCAAGGTTTTTGAAACTTCGGTTGAATATATTTGGTGTGAGATAATTTCTGCAGACGATACTGCGAGTGGTGAAGCTGTCAGATACAGGTGACTATTGTCAGGGTATATTTAATCAATGATGCTATTGTTTTGATAGTAGATACTAGACTTCGTCTGCTAACTGAAACACTCCTTAAAGTAATGCAGCAGGAACAAGGCCCTTGAGAGGAATAAAATGTGCTGGTGCGAGAGCTGTTTTGGGCCCCCTATAACTAATAAGAGCTTCACTAGCTTTTCAATACTATGACTAGAAAATAATGCTTTATTAGGTATTTTAGTTACATCATAAACATTTACCAATGTTATTACTAAATTTCAAAAGGTCTCAGGCTGATCTCAAATCATCCACATAACACACAGTTACTTTGCGAATTTCGCAATTCTACATCAAATTTAACATTAATAGTAGGCTGCAGTAATCCTCACTACCAAAAGAAAATTTAATACTTAATCTTATACAGTAATAGAAGGACACGAAGAGTTTCGGTACTCGCTTTGTCATGAATTCTAACAGTTTTTGAAAATTTTACTTGATTTGCTGTCGTAATGCCAATTCAGGGTTGCGGAGTGGCAAAGAATCGGAGGCTTTTTGGTGGAGTCGGATTCCTAATGACACTAGGGGTCGGAGTTGGATATTCTGCCCGACTCCGACTGCGGAAGTCCAATTGAATCATTTTTTAAATGGCACTCCTAAGTTGGGATTTCCTGTTGAAATGGTGCAATTTCTTATGAAACTTTTATTGAAACAGAGAATTCTTGCTTTGTGCCACTATTTCCTTTGAGTGTTAGTTGCTACAAAATTCTTGGCCGCCAAACTTCATTAACTTTATGTTAAGGGGTCGGAGTCGGAAATTTTGGAAAGGTCGGAGTTGGACTGGAAATTTTGAAAATCGGAGTTGGAGTTAGACGTTTTACCTCCGACTCCGCAACCCTGGATGCCATACTTCGATGGTGGCCCCTTTCAGTCCCGCGTGCGCCACTTTTCTTGTAGAATTTGCAATCCTATAACTCGCCAGGCGATTGAGCTAGAGAGCTGTTCAAACCCTCTATGGATTCAGCAAGTCTTGTAGTCAAAATCGAAAAAAAAAAAATTCTGTTTCGGTGTTTTATTCCTGGAGGTGACGTCACAAAGAGGACATGTTTTGGAAAAGTAGGCCATCTTTCGCCGGCCCTGGGCCCCAATCCATTGACCCTTTCTTTTGGCTCAAAGTTTTGTTGAAAACTAGATGACAATCCGCGCCTATAGAGCCCTTGATTGACTTGCTAGCACATCTGTGGCCAAAGGTATGGGCCAAAAACCCAGTTTTGGGCCTAATTCCTAACTTTCCAGAAAAAGCATAATTTGCCCTTTCAGGCCAAACTTTGGCCAGCCATAACTCGGCAGCAGATAGAGCTAGAGAGCTGTTCAAACCCTGTAATGACTAGTGGCTTCGTGTAGTTTAGAATAAAAAAAAATTTTTGTAATTTGGATGGGGGGTTTTGGGCCAATGAGCTCATGATGGGAGTCTGTTTTTTGGTTAATTATATGACGTCATCATCCGATCTCACGCGTCAATATTGTGGCTCGCAGTATTGTTGGATTCTAGGCTAAAATACGCGTTTTTAGAGCCCTTGATCAAGTTTCTAGTGTTTCTGGTTCAAGAGTTATGCCAAAAATATTCCAAATATGTCAGGAATTCCCCAAGGACTTTCAGGGGATTTCCCATATTAATATTCTACCATTTTTTCCATAACTCATCAACCAGAAATGCTAAAAATTCCATCAAACCCTCTGAAACCTCGTATCATAGCCTAGAATGCATTTAAATCTCGCGCGGTTTCGCGCCGCTGATTCTGCTCGATTCACGCACTCCCACGGGCTGCTGACGTCACGGATTATTTATAGAAACCTGTCAAAACATGTCAAAACAACCTGTGGTTTTGTAAACATAGCCAAAAAGGCCGAAATCGCACGGCGAAAATTTTTTTTTCAGCCTGAACTACAAGTCTTTCCCCATTCAAACCGGATTTTAACAGCTCTCGATCCGCTGGCGAGTGATGGCCATTTACAAAAGGGATGTTTTCCAGCC
>Ga0210059_1004537_pt1 | contig 22424 bp, 10 predicted proteins | sample Ectturendosymbi2_FD_188042 | JGI IMG/M metagenome (GOLD analysis project Ga0210059, IMG submission 188042) | Ecteinascidia turbinata endosymbiont from Florida, USA - Sample 2 (SPAdes) (version 2) | ecosystem: Host-associated > Tunicates > Ascidians > Unclassified | place: Key West, Florida...
GCCAGAAAGTTTTCAGTAGGGGGGCTTTGCGTTTGTGCGGGGGGGCTTGACATTCTAAAAATTGACAAAAACTCCACTGATTTATAGTGTTTCATTTTTCAATTTGGGGGGGCTTGGAGCTTTGTTTGGGGGGCTAAGCCCACCAACCCCCCCGTGGCGACGGTACTGCTCCTGATGTGTCTCATACTGACCAGATGGCTTTTGTAGTAAAATACGTAAAAGTTGAGATAAAGGAGTCTTTTCTTAATTTCTTACCACTGCACGGGAAAACGGTCGAAGAAATTACTAATTCTATTCTCAATGAGCTTCATGAAAATGAATTGGAAGTGTTGATTTGCAGAGGTCAAGCTTATGACCAGTGGCGTAGCCAGCCCAAAAATTTGGGGGTGCCAAAAATTTTTTGGGGACCAAATGTTTGATTTTAGGCGAATAACACTATTTTGTCTAGAAAAACGCCTCTCAAAGCATAAAATGACTATATTTTCTAAAAATTTTTTGGGGGGCATGGCCCCTTTCGCCCCCCTCTGGCTGCGCCTATGCTTATGACAATGCTTGCACAAGGTCAGGAATCCATTCTGGAATACAAAACAGAATAAAGGAGATAAATTCAAAAGCAGTATTTGTTCCTTGTGGAAATCACTCGCTCAGTCTTGCGGGCGTTCATGCAATGGGATCTTCCGAACTCTCTGATAAAATTTTCACAGCTGTGGAAAGGGTATAGGCCTAATCCTTTTTTCGGTCTCAACTCACAGACGGAACATTCTACTTAAGCATGTAGCCTACCTATCGTGGTTAAGAGAGTGACCGACACACGATGGAGTGCACATTACGAATCTGTGAAAGCGCTACATTTAGGCATTGATGGAATAGTAAATGCATTAGAAGAACTTTGTGATCAAAATGAAAATGTTGACACACGAGGTCAAGCTCATGACGTTTCAGATGCGTTTCAACATGTTTCTTTCCTGTCCTATTTACACTTCTGGAAGGAGGTTCTAAGAGAGTCCAATGATGCCCAAAAATATTTGCAGCAAAAAGATTTTCCGTTGGAGAAGTGTGCCCAGAAGATGAAGCATTTGTTATAGCCTTCTTGAGTGGCGAACGTGATGCTCTTGTTATGCAGTCAGTTGATAACGCTCTCAAGATTTGTGAAGAGCTAGGAATTCCAATCGAGGATCGACGTGTCAGAAAGAAGAAGCGAATGCCAGGCGAACAAACTAAAGATGTAAGTCTATCTGTTCTCGAAGAAATTAAACAATGCAAGTTACAAGCTGTGGATCGATTTCTTAATGAAGCAGGGTGGAGATTCAGTGGAATAAATGAGCTGAACAAAACGTTCAGGTTTTTGAATCCCCATGCGTTGTTGCAAAGCGATAACAATGAGGTTTTTCGTAAACTGAGTGACTCGCCGTAGCGCTCCTTGGGCATGAGTGTTCATCTCAACTTCCCCGACAAAAAGCATTATTCAGGCTTCGGCCTGCCGCCAACTGTCATTAAAATAAATCTGTAGCATTACGTGCGATCCAACAAAAAAAGCAATAAGGTTGATAAGACTAAATTTAGGACCATGTTAGCGGATGAAGTTGGTTTATCTGAACTGCAAGTAGAGATTAAAATGTTTAACTAATTATTGGTCAAAACTCTAAAGCAAATTGTTACAATATCTTTACGGTTTGCTGAAAATGAAATTCCACAGTTGGCTGATTTACTCCACTGCTATGGTTGATCAGCTGTGCGATGCTTCTGACGTCACCAAACAATTGTGCTCGTCATGGCGATAAAGGACGCTTTGTACCATTCGCGCGCCTTGGTTTCATGTTTCCACAGACCACAGGCATGGGCGTCTAAATTTGTCCTGTGTTTCCCTGTGTGTACCATAAACATGTGGAAAAAGAAAGTGTCTTTGTTGGTGGTTTAAATCCTTTCGCTATAAACAAGCATAATGGATAACAGTGATCATATACTGTAGTTTCATTAGCCCAACATCTGTTAAGTGTTGAACACACAGACATCTGATGGATGACATTGGAGATTTGCCGAAAAGAAATGTAAAGTTATTAGGCTGTAAGCTTAAGCGTTTTAGATGCTTTGATGAAGTTCTGAAATGTATTCACGTGAAGCAATGTTTTGAATTTTGCAATGATCAAGATTTGCTGATCCTTGCATTGATTATGTCACCATGATGAACTTTCAACTTCCTTGTGTTAGCGTAGGCTAGTAGTCAGCAGTTAGATTTCTGAAATTTAGTGATGATTAACAATAAATAGTTATTCAGCACCACTTAAACTTTTAAAAATAGTGAACAATTTGAGAGTGCATAAAGTATGTGCATGTGTATTTCAACTTGGTTAATGTGTGCGTATTAGTTTTGGTTAATGTGTGGAATTTGGTAATGTGTGCATATTAGAATCAATAACTTTTTTTTATTATGTTGGTGGTTATGTAATTTCTCTGATAGGAGACAATTATTTAGATTTGTTACACAGATAAAAAAGAGATATTTTAATCAGGAGCAAGCCTTGAACCTGTTTTTAGCAAGGTTTCTGAAATTTATTTTGTTGAAGAACATTGAAGTGTTACAGCAACATGTTTTACATGAATAACATTCAACATGATCTTTTAAAAATATTACTCGTACTTACAAATTACTATAGTCTATTGCACACTATGAAAGAATAAAAAAAGTTTATTTCAGGTTGACTGACCTGATGTGAACTAATTGCAAGTTTTTGCTATAGCAAACAAAATGATCTGAATATTAATTCAATTTACTTTCAGCTCAAATGCTAAGTTCTGTTTTTATGGGTGGGTAAAATACTTGAGTCTAATGCATGGTTATTGTTCAATGTGAAATGAATCGGCAATTCTGATTATTTTCAGTAGTAACACTTTGGCAATCATTATATACATTTGCTTTTATGAATGGAGTTATATGTTGCATGTTTGGAAGAAAGTGAACTAGCACAATTAATGATAAAATGCCTGCTTGTAGATAGCTTAATAGCTAATTTTACTTATGTTTTGACACTATATTTGAAAACATAAATTACTTGGCGTTCTGAGAAAGCCAGTGTATTTGCTGTGTAAAAACTGTGTGATGAAGTCAGTGGTCTATAACATCTTAATTGGTGATCGACAAGCATCCTGTTCTTACTATTCATTTTTATGGCCAGTGAAATTTTTTGCAGCCTGTTGTTATTCTTAGTGCATTAACTTTTTTCCATGTAAGGCATTTTTAACATAGGAGGGTTTTCATTTTTGCTTTCATGTGACATTTTCATCAAATTTTTAGGGGATGTGTTTTTGGCTTCATGGGTAAAAGATGGCCTGTGCACCAGGATTTAACAATCACGTAATTGTCAAATGCATTTTGGTTACTTTTTAAATTTCTAAGCATTGATACTAAGCAGTTCATTTTTTACTATAGTCAATGTGCTGAAATGCTAGTAGACATAATGTGGTGGATCCCAAACTTGTTCGAGCCATTACCCAAATCAAGGTAGCGATTATGCCTTACTATCCTCAATATTTCTTAGTGATCACTCATAATACAGATTGACATAGTGGTTTTGGTTCCACGTCACCCCCTGAAGAATCGCATATTATCCCCAGAGGGTGATTTACTCCCACTTTGAGAACCACTGATATAATGTAAAAAGTTAACAGCTGTAAGCTAACATGCATGACTGCTGGTTTTAACAAATATATAGTATCATTTTTTACCTTTGTAATGTACTAGCACATTTATCATTTGAATGCCACTTAAAAAAATGTTTTGTTAAGGTATTATAAGTCTATGCATGGTTAATCATGAGAGTTGATATGGAGTCTTATGCTTTTTTCTAGCTTTGTTTGCAATGTTGTTTAAGAAACATAAATTATTGAAAAGTTATTCAATTTGCTTTAAAATTAAAATGTGCTAAACTGGACATTTGCAATACTTGAATTTCAGAACTTACATTTTTACATAAGCTAGCACTATTTTTTATCATTGCTAGATTATGTTGTGCAAGCAACTAAGTTTGTTTTTGGACTTAAAGCTTTAGAAATGACTGCCCCACACATTCCATTGTCATTGCTTTCCAAAGGTGTTGGACAAGTAAGTTCATTTCAAACAAATACGTTGATTGTAGGTTTTAGGTGTTGATGAACCCAATAGTATGTTGGATAAGAACAGTTATTATTAAAATACTTAAACATACTAATAAAGTTGTTATTCTCTTTACTGGATAAGATCTTTGAAAAAATATCTAGTTATTTCAATGTTGATTTATTTTTATTGTACAACTAAAAATTGCAGAAGCTTCAATTTTCACTAAGTTTTAGTATGCAAATTAAAATTTACCTACAAATCCTTATTAGTTTGTATTTTTTTCTTAGAATTTAATTTACGTTGTTAACGTAGAAGTTTTGAAACTTGATTGACATTTGAAAATATATGTTTTATTATAAAGTGGAGAAAACAACTCAATGAAAAAAGAATATTACTTCATTTTTTTACTCAAGTAGAACTTCGGTTCAACATTAACTGTTTGGCATTTGCTATGTTAAGAACATGACATTAATGCATTACACAGAGCACACTTTGTGAAATTCTTTTGTCTGAGGAAAAATAAGATTCAAAAATATTATGCATTTATAGACAAATTGTAGCTTGCAGGTCACTTGTGGCTCTCTATGAGGGTTCTTTGTAGTTTGTGGAAACTTGTAACAAATAAAAAATTGTTTGCTTGTAACTATGCTGTCTACATGTTCATTATGTTGAGAAGCAATGTCCATTTTCAAAAAATGCATCCCTTGACTTTTCATGGTCTACTGATATGGTTCTTTCTTTAAAAATTTACCTACCACTTTGCAATTAGTATGGTACTATGCAATGTTAGTTCTCTATTACTTTAGGTAAGCATGAACATGGGCTTAGAATGTAAAAAAAATTAACTACTTGTAGTAATTTGTCAGTGTGTAATATTGAGAATGCATATACTTCTGCATTAAAAAAAATTATACAACTGCAAATGTTCATTTCGTGGGTACAACAGTCGATTTCCAGGATTCATTTTCAATGTGTTTCAAATGGTCATTTGAAACAAGAGCTATCGTTATTGGCACCAGAATTATATTTTGCTATCCTAAATATTTCACAGTATTAGCAAACTGCTCTATTTCACAAAAAGAGCCATGTCATGCTTGAGAAAAACTGACTCATATCAGAACTCTTGCGCCTTACTTCAAAATATTGACATGGGATATTCTTAATGAAATGAAAGCTCCATTAAGCCAGAACATATTTTCAAAGAACTTCTATCATTTCTTTAAAATAAACACTGTAAAATACTGTTATGCCTCAGGTAAGTTAAAAATTAGATATGGTTCAGGATATTAAGATATTATTGATATGCCTAAGCAATACTTCAGCAGTTCTGACTATATAGTTAAGTAACTAATTTTTCGAATGGAGTAAATTCTGAAGTTTTGTACAGTTGTGTGATAAAAACAGTCTGAAGATTTGATTGAATCACACTGCTCCCTAAAACAATACCATGTTGTATTTTAAATGTGTCATGTGCAATAGCAATTTAAAACTCATTATGACACATAAAACCATAATATTAACTGTATGAGTTGAGTTGAGTTTATTGGCGCAAACATAAACAGTTACTAAATTCCTAATAATTTGCAAATTAAAGTTGAAGCACTGGGACACACAAAAAAAACTATTAACAGGATGCCTCATCAGGCACCCCTCAATAGTTTCATAGTTTTCTATCATGGCTTAAAGTTGATGGCCAAATTATTAGGAATTTAGTTGGGTTACATTTTTGAAAGGGGTTGCTCTCTGCTGGATGATCAACACAGTTGCACAGGAGGGATGGGTCATAACTGGTATGATATCTACAGAAATTTAACAAAAGCTTTTTGCAACCCACTCAGTACTAACTAAAATTTAATAAGTTGACAAAAGCTCTGAATATGCAGCCTGCAAAACCAAACTTAATGATTTTACTTGTGTATCTGACTAAGCCACCAGTGTAAGCACAGCAAACTCTTTCTGTGCTTGCAAGTTTCATTGTTTCATAATTTGTCCCTTTGGCTATTCAGTGCAAATGGGATTAATAGTAATAATCAGGTATAATCAGCTGGCATTTTGAACGTAGCTCTTGTGCAAACATAAAATTTCCACTGCTTCAAAAGTGCAGCCTTTGTTTTGAAAATTGCATCACTGTTGCTTGACTATGGACAAGAATTTTATCAATTTTTCTGAACCAAGGCATTAATAATATCAGATTTTCTACATGCAGTAGTGAAAAGTTTTCCTAATTTCGATTTTTGTTGTAAAGTGAATTTTCATGTACTAAATTTTGAAATGTTGCTGTAATTCTGTCAACCCTTGTTGTTTTTAATAATCACAATAATTAAGATTTTTTTATCATTTATGCTTTTTGATGCTGAATATTTTTGATTACTTTTTCTTTTATATTATTTCCATGTTTTCAGCAATGGCTTATTCATGTATTGCTATGTTATGGTAATTATTACACAAATTTTTAACAAACTTGTGCTGTGAATCCAGACAAGTATGCCCTAAATATGTTTGCACACAAATTAACATGCAAAATCAGTGAAAATGATTTGTGAATATATTGGTACTGTTTTTCTTTTCAAAAATACAACCATTTACCCACTTTTATTGCCTAAACTTGTTCTTTTTAGCAATAAACCATCCATAATTGTTAAGTGGCAGTATTCTAACCTACTTAAGAGAAAGATTGATTTTTACTCTTGTGAGTGCTTAATTAGTCCTATTCATTCACTGTGTAGAGCAGTTAAAAATAATATTTTTTTTCAGATTGGGATTTCACCAGAACTATCATGTATTACACTCAAATAACAAGACAACCATGATTTTTTTTGCTTAACGATTGAACTGTGTTGAATCTAAGTTGCACAAGACTGGAACAGTAGCCCTTAAATTTCATATGCCAGCATTTCTTTCCTAATTGCTCATTTGCCAGATTAATACACAAGTTGTTAGTACTGGCAGCAGGTGGTGCTTAGGAAGCTCACTAACAGTTCCATCATCCACAGGAAAAATGGTATGGTTGTCATTCTTGCTGCTAGATAAAATCGCTCTCCTTCACATGGTGAGAATGTTGGATTCAACAAGCATCACCAGTATTTATATACTATTTTGCTAAATATATTGTATTAATACAAAATGCTCAAAATTTGATTGAAATGAAATAGCCATATTTTAGCACTTGATGCTGTTTATCAAATCCTAGTAAAATAGCATCCTTTTGATTTGCCTTTTACATCTTGGATAGTTTAGTTCCACATTATCTTAAATACTCTTTTTTTCCATGCTGCTGCTGGTACTGAAGTGACTTGTTCTTTCATTTGCTTTAAAATGAAAAAAGTGACGGTTTTATATTTGATACATGGTTGCACGACATATTCCTCAAATATTACATGAAATTTTGTGTGTGCTTACAAACAGTGCCGATGTTGCCGAACTCTTGGGCAAACAGTGCCGAACTCTTGGGCTGTCAGACCATCATTTTACATTTTCAGTAGTTTGCTTAAAGTTTTTGTGTGAACTGAGTTCATGACAAAATACATGACTTCGAAAAAAAATTTATGTGTTGATTAAAACTGAAAGCAGAATGATGAAAAAAAAATCAGAAATCTAACCATTTTTAACTGTCAAGAAGCGTATGTGCCACTTTCAAAATATATGCATTTATTTCTCTTATAAGCTTTCAAGCAAGCTAACAAGTACTTTGATTTTAAGTGTGTTCTAGCAACATTGAGTCAAACAGTAAAATGTGAAGTTTTGCTGTTTGCTTGGGGGCAATAGCATAAGATCAAATGGATGATTTTTGAAACTTAAAGATGTAAAATGGGGTGCAGTTACTTGATGATTGAAATGTCATATATAAAACATAATGATATGTTTTTATCTTCTTGAATTTACTAACAAATACGGATGCTAAAATGAGCACAATAATTTGGTATTTTACAACAGTTGTCAGTATTGCTACTGTAAAATTGGTATCAACTAAGCAACCATCAATACATATAGTGCATGTAAAAACGTAATGTTTTTGATTGTGCCTGTGATATGGAACATGAGTCTACAATAAATGAATTACAGTATTATTACATTATTATAAAGCTACTTTGTCATTTTTTGCTTTTTTCATTAGGCAGCATGAATAAACTTGTTCGTGATATATAATAAGCAAGACACAATAGTTTCGAAAATAATCTCGTAAGTCAGGATTATATACTCAACAGTAGCAGGAGATTCTGCAATAACTCTACCAATAACTGTACTGGCTATTTAGGTTTCAAAAAATGGACATGAGCGACTTGATGTATACTATGAACCAGAAGATTATTACAATTGGGATTCAAAGTATCAGAGATACCAAGTATGTTTTATAATTAACAAGTAAAGACATTTGTCTTGCATGATTTTTTTAAAGCTTCTTAAACTTCATTGTGTAAATGCTGCTAGTTGATTGAAAAACCTTTGTATTTTACAGCTTGCTAAATATCGCCGTCATACCTTACGAGGTGATCTGCATGAAAATGGGAAAGAGCATCTCCTTCCTTTGCACAAAACGTTTTTGACCAGAAAAGGTAAATAAAATTATATTTCAAATTTACAGGTCACACTGTAAAGATGGCACAAATTTTTGAGAAAACTATGTGTTTTGTAGCTTGCAGTTTTGCCTTAATTAGTGTTGTTGGGCATAGTTGTTGTCTGGTTGGTTTTTTAATGTTATTTAAGATCATTAAAGACTGTCATTTGAAAATGCAAATTTGGATCAAGACTTGCTTCTGATAAATCTATTCTACAGGAGCTCTTCTTTTGTTTTCTGAGGAGCTTGCAAACAAAATAAATGAAGATGAAGACGAAGAGAAAGAAAGATTACGGGCTCCAAAGAAAGTGAAGGTAAGAGTATTTTTGTGTTGGCAGTAAATTTTAAATACCAATTATATTGCATTAGTTTCTTGTTTCAGCCAGGTATTTGTACTTGCTTGTTGTTTTTTTTTGATTGGTACAAACTATCCACTGAAAATGATACGCAATAGACTATGTTGGAATAAGAGATTGCTAAATGAAATTGAAGAAGGTTCAAAAAGGAAGTCAAACAATTAAGCCAATTATTTGCATGTACTTGATAAGAAAAATAGTATAAACTGATCACACCAATCCGATTCAATGTTAACGTCGACAGGGTGAACTGATTGATATGTTTTTATTCATATTTTTTCTTCATGATAAAAAAACGTCCCAGGTTGAATGTAGTTTACCATGTATGTAGTAGGTTTTATTGATTTATTTGTTTTTAACGGACTGGTGGTCCACACCACATGGGTTAAAAGTGTTGCGGCACAAGTCCTTTCGCGACCTTTAGGAATGTAAACATTCGCAGTGCTTTCAACGCGAACTTGACAACCCTTCGCTTATTTTCACCTTATGATTTCCGTGCATTACAGTTCTACAGCCTTGTATTCCCCAATGAAATTGCTTACAGACACAAGAAGGAAGGCAGCGCAACGCTTGTTCTCAGAATCAGATAATAATCTTCAACCACACTGGGATCAATCGTCGAATACAGTTTCTTAAGCGCAATAGAAACGAAACTAAGAAATGCTACAAGCGCAACTAAACTATTTAAAGTGAACTAAACGCGCCACTGCAGTTCTGCCTACAAGGTCAACACAAATTAGCGCACTGCAAATACACACCTCTCATTTGACTGCAAAAAATAATAATAAAGCGTTCGTAATGAATGGATTACGTACTAAACGATGTGACTTCCACGGTTATGTTTTTCGACATTTGCGTTTCTTATCAGAAAAACGCGTGTCCAGTGGCGGAGTTTTAGCGTTACCCTTATGAGCCGAAAACGTTACTAACGATTATTATTAGATCTAATAGTAATTTAAAGAGTACTCACATCAAGAAGAGACCGCATTGCGTCAGCAGATATTATGTTATTTGGCTTCGCAGTTCATATACATTAACCGTTCAAACTGCCGTAGTAGGCAGAAGAGGAAACACTTGTGGCTTGAATTTCACATTAATTTTATTTCACCCCTGGTGGGCAACCAGTTAGTTTGGCGGTGACCTGAGCATGCCACGCTGTGGCGGGTTCGCCGATGTGCGTTTCTAACCAGCACCTGAAAGGCTTTGCTCACTGCGCAGCGCGGGTGAAACGTTAGTTGATACGCGCAGGTGATACGAACAAAAGAACAAACACTGAGAAAACACTCCAGCGACGACTGCAATCTCTCATCGTCATGCAGAACTCTTACACATGGGATAAAATGAAGAGATGTAAAAAGTATCAGACAATGGAAGTGATTGAACAATAACTATAATATTAAATGAAAATATATAGAGCTAATGAAAACAAACTTTTTTGTGTTCAGAATATTCTTCAGTGGAAGCAGTCACTGGAATTGCCACCATATGAAGTTGATGACGAAGATAATGAATTGGCTATAAAGACCTGCCATGATTTAAGCTGGGCAATTCTTAATTATGGAAGTCAACGACCGACCTATCGTAAAAAAGGTGAGAGATGCTGCGCAATTTTATTGGCCAAGTAGTTTTTTACCAATCTTCTTCCTTAAGATTGGATTGGGGGGCGGTCTATGGAGTCGATAAATAAGGTACAGTTATATATTTATAACTTGCAGTCTCATGCGTTTAACGTCGGTTTGAAACCAGCTGAATATTCATCACTACTAAAAATTGTTTGCTCAGTTGGTTACTTGCTTAGATGCTTGGCTTTACTTGGACTTCTGTTAATCTTTGTTAGTTCAGAACTTGGTTTCTTGACGTATGGCCGACTTGCCTACGTCCTATTTTTCCGTATGATTTTGCATATAAGATCATTCGAACATCTGTGCTGAGTTTTTGAAGTTAGCGTCCGTTGCGATACTTGAGCCGTGTATGCTAAAGCTTGCTCGCGTGCTGTGCTGTATGCTGTATTAGTTGGTGTCTGTTTCGCCGAACCGTTTGGTCGATCCTTGCTTGTGATTATAGTTTTTATAGGCGTCACACAGACAAAACCCGTTTTTGTAGGAATGTTTGCTAAGTAACCAGCACACTGCGAACATGCTTGGGTACTTGCGTTTCACACGCAGCATACGTGATTTGATGCGTCAAACATAAATCTAACCATTTCTTACTGCGAATTGGTCCGAAACTTGAGCACCTCAATTAAGTTCTAAGTTCATTGTAAATTTCTTAGTCGTTATCAAGCTTTTCGTGTGCGCTTTTGCAAGATAGTGAGTTCTTGATTCCGTTCAAAGGCGATGATCTTTATTTCCGGTTTCGTTACGAACCAAAAGCTGGTTTTCCTGAACGGCGCATTCGACCTGGTTTTAGTCCTAAAAGATATATTTCCACATGGTCCAAACATTGGAATGCCGGTAAGTAGGTCTGCGCTTTGTCGCATTCCTTCTGCTTTTAATCCATGTTGGCTGCAACTGTAAACTAAAAAGTAGCCTGCTTTTAATACGTGCTGGTGCGGCAGAAGGTTGGCATAACGAAATTTTTTACGTTTCTTGCTAGCTTTGGTTTCGTTTATTTCGTACTTTTCTTAGCATTTATGCTCTGTTTGCCGGTTGAGCAGTGACTCTTCGGTTAATTTTATAGATTTGTGTGACGTAGGCTCTTGTTGGCGTAAAAATGTGATGTGTTAAGTTGATCAAACCTCACTCTTTTTCTGATTGGTCTTTAATGTTTACAGCAATGCTTCAGAAACTCAGAAGTAATGGCCTGATATCCGACAAAACGTTATATCGGCAAAACCCATTGTTACCACATCTATACCAAAACGCCTCGTACAACCTGTCAGCTATTCCTCCTCCATATCGTGTGACGAAAACCATGCTACTGGCCCCTGGAAATGTTCCATCGTATGAATTCTACAGGTACCCGCATGTCAGCTTTTTTGCCACTTGAAACGATTTTTGGTGTTCTACACAAATTTTGGTATAGAGCAGAGCTATAGTTGAAATAATATTCAGGTGTATTCAGTACGTTTTTGCAAATGTTTGGAGAGTTAAATGAATGCCTGCCTCGCATTCACTCAGAACACCTTTCTGTACTTCATTTATTCACTTCCATCTTCAACAAGTGTTGTGTTGAGATTTTTGTAAATGATGAATTAGCATCTAGCTCTACATTATACTTTTTTAAAACTGCCCAGTTCCATCACATCGCGAATATATATTTGCTTTTTATGGTTATGTGTAGATGGCTGGTGAGTTTGCCTTAGCGCAAAAACACAAGCTTAGAGGGGAAAAAACTATTGCATCGATTTTGCATACCAATTTCGGGCGCTGCGGTGTTGAAATAGGAAACGTCACATCTTGTACAGTTTAACTTATTTTGAAGAAATAGTGTATCACAATTGGCACTTCGTACGTATTGACTGTGAAAGTTATTTTGAGTGATGCTATGGATATGCCGCTAAATTAAAAGGCTACTTTTTGCAATAGTTTTAGTTATATTCACTGTATAGAATTTCAGTATGATGGTGAGAGATTCTCACTGTCGTCACAGCATTCTGAATGTTCCTTCCCAATCGCATTGATTCGTGTGTACGTTGCTCATACATACTCTTATGCAGTTGTGCTGTGGTGTAAACTGTCAAGAGAAGAATAATATTCTGAACACAAGAAACTTTGTTTTCATTACCTCTATATATTTTCATTTAATATTATAGTTATTGTTCAATCACTTTCCAATGTCTGATACTTTTTACATCTCTTCATAAGATTTTTTGTATATCGCTGGTTTTTCCGTTTCTTGTATTACTAACTCGTGAGCTATGGGTTTTGCATGCAGGGCAGCGGTTCTCAATCCGTCTCGCATCCAGTACCCTCTGAACAAGAAAAATTTCATTTTCGCAACCCTAAAAGCATAAGCTACACTCTCTTACATAAACATGTGCCCGAAAACTGGTGCGAAACTCCACGCGTTAGATTGACGATGAATTTTTGCGAAGTGAGAGATTTAACGTCTTTTATTACATGTGCAATAAAACGTAATTCAAAACGTGTTTGCAGTGGTTGCATCTGATGTCGTACGATCTGCGTCATGGTACCATAGCGTTGCTGGTTTACCTGTTTTTCCAAAGACAAAGCACGCGTTGATTGAGCCAAAACCACATCCCGGCCCATTAGACGTAAAGCTTTAATCGGGTCGATAATTCAATTTTAGCTATAATCTGACAGAGAATTTCGAGAACCACTGGACTAGGATAAGGAAATGACTATACTAAATAAAACTATAGAATGTTGGTATTTTTTCTGGTTCAACGATTAGAAAGATCATCCAGATATTTTATTTCAGAGTTCGTGCTCCACACCCGCCAACTTCAAGTGACTCAGTTCAAGAGAAAAGCAGAGTACCGCCGCCATCACAAGACGGTCAGCAATTGATTCCAGCTAATAGCATTCAGGCAGTCAAATATCACGAAAATGGTGAAGTCATGGAAGTCGCTTACTCTGATTTAAAGCCTCAAGAAAAACAAGAGGTATGGAAAAGTAAAATAAGATCGTGTGTGATTTTATGTAAAAATTGTGTAAGTTTGCTCGATACAAGAGTGTTTTCGAGAATAGTTCGACCGAGTTCAATGTACAATCTTAGGTTTTAGCATTTTATTGCTTGATAAGTTTTTACAACTCAAGTGATCGTGCAGCTTTTCTTGACCACTGGCTGCATGATAGCTGCCACATTAATTTGGTGCAGCTGTTTAGGCGAAGCTTGCAGTGCTCTGTAAGCGAGCAAGCAAAGATTATTTGAACACGTTCACTACCCCGAACAAAAATCGTGGAACTGGCGAATGAGTAAGCTATGTCATCAAGAATCGATGTAGACTTCTGAAACACACAACCCACATAACACACCATTGCCCTGATGTCGTTTTCATCGTCTAGCACTTTAAACCACGGCTTGTTCTAGATCTTGGCTGAACTGTTGATCGCGGCACACGAACACCAGCAGCACATCCGCGAGACCCTTGATCTTGTGATGTCAAAGAGCAAGCAAACAGCAGGCAGCGAGCGAGCTGCCTCGTCGTCGGCTGCGAGCGAGCTCATGGTGGACATGCAGCGGGCAATCATGGTAAAGCCAATAATGACGTGATGTCGATAGCTACAATGTGGTAAAGAAAGTGTGGTTGTTTGCTAATATTACTCGCTGAAGTTTTAGTGATGTTTTACATTGCTTGTTGAATTTTGTGGGCTGATGAAGTATTTCAAACATATTTTTGCATAAAGATTCACACTTAGACGTACCTAACTCGATGGATGCCTGTCGTCCTGTCTTTGAAGTTTGTTCATAGTGGTGTGTGACGCCACGAGCACACTAGAGGTCTTGGAACTGTTTATCGTTTGCTGAAGGTGTCACGGTATCGTCAAGGTCAGTTCCAAACATGTTTCCACTCAACCTCTTTCAAATTTTTTTTTTCTGTTATTGAAGAGCCTTGTTGAGTCTCCAGTTCGCCAACAAATGAGAGAACGTCAAAAACTAATCCGAGCAACGGAGGAGAAACTTGAAGAGCAGAAGCGGCAAAAGCAAATGAAAGAGGAAAGAAGACAGAAACGACGCCAGAAACGTCTTGAGCAAGCTGCAAAGGAGGCTGCTGCTGCTGAAGCCGCTAAGGAAGCAGCTGCCGCCAAAGCTGCTAAACGCCTAGCTCCCAAGCCTGAGCCAGTCACTGATCAAGAAAAAATTCCACCAGTATCAACGCACTACGAAGAGGGCGATGTAGGTTTTGGGCACATCTAATAAATTTTTTTGGAAAACAGCTGAAGTCTTGTTTTACTGAAATTCACAAACTTGAGTCCGTAGTTGTAAATCCCGCATGTTGTTTTGAATTTGTAATAGGTGTATTGAAGCTCGTTCTATAGAAAATAAATGTTATAATACTTTTTTCTCTGTATGTAAGTTGTTCAACAAGTTAGTTTTTATGCTATTTTTGTCTTTCCTCTATTTTCGTGTTTTTTAAACAAGTATTTTATGACGTTTAAGTTTTTCGCTGAGATTTGTTTGTGTGCATGGACCTCAGCAACTGTTTATTCCAGCTTGCAACTGAAAATGTTTCAACGACTTGTTTTTTGCAGCAAGTGAAACAATTCTGTTGAATTTTATCAGGTGGATTCACAAGAAGAAAAGCAGCGTCAAAAGGAAGAAAGAAGGAAGAAGCGGCGAGAGGAGAGGGAGATGAGACGTAAGCAGAGAGAAGAAAAAATGCTGGAAGAAGAGCGAAAGAAGGTTTTTATCCATTTTTTGATGAATCTGTTGATAATTCATTCTTCGGTTTTGCAAATATCGTCTGCTTACTTGAGTTTGTGCAAGCATTCCTTTCTCTCATATCCTTTTAGTTGTTTTAAACCTAAAAATCGGGCTTCTTTTTGACGTGCAATTTTTTTTTACCTGGCCATGAATGAAAATCAAGCGCTTCATTTAAACTTCAGTTCTGTTTTTTTCAGCAACATTCTTTTGAATCTTCGCTGTTACTTTATTTGATAGGATTTCTTGATGGTGTTAACGTGAATTGACGATGTCGTGATTTTACTTTCTCTAGCGACAACCTCAAATTCTTTTTTACATCTGATTCTTTCTTATTAATCACCACAATGTGAACAGTTGTGTGTTACCTATTTGATCGTAGAGGAGTTACTCTTCACTGTTTTTATTCACGAATAGTGCAACTGTGTAACTTCATTGATCTGTGAACCAGCGCATTTTTGCAAATGTCAAAGAAAAAGCAAGGATATCTAGGAGTTTCTAGATATCCCTGAGAAAAAGTCTTTTTGTGTTAATTCCAATGACGGTAGTGTACAGCGGTGATCCTAATCTTTCAGTTGCGTTGAGCGTTTCCGCTGAAACTTACTGGGATTTGTCCATCAAAAGATGTGTGTGTGCGAAACAAGCGGACGATTTGTCAAAAAAAGGCTCTTTTTCCCTAAAAAAAGCTGAAACGAATTTAGTATTGTATTCTCATGCCTGATGCGGCTAAAACACAATAAACAAATAAAGATCACCCAAATGCCATTACTTGCAGAAAGAAATGGCAGCGGCGGCGGAGCTCGAAGCAGCACAACAAAAACAGCGCCAAAGGTAGGTTTTCGCGTTTATTTTCAAAGTTCAAGTTTGGTTGGAACATTTGCGCTGCAAATATTTTATATGATAGACCACCGTTCCGTGACGAGTCACGTCACACTCCTGACGACAAAGACGAAGACCGGAAGCACCGACGTCACCGCAAACATCGCCGGCATCACGAAGAGCAAGATGATGTCGATGAAGCAGTTGGTGCGGTAGCATTTATTTATTTGCGAAATCTGCTTTTCAAAAAATAATGCACAGATCTGTTGTTAAGATGCGTTGGTAAGTTAGTTCCGTGCAACAACTGCGAGTAAATCGTGCGCGTGAGGTAATTGCGCCGAGCGGACATGTTGCATAAAACTAAATGATTGTTCAGCAGAGGACGACGAACGCAGAAAAAAGCGACACAAGAAGCGAAGTAGAAGAGATCAGCCTGAAATGTAAGTGTATCTTAATAAGCGGAGATGTCATTTTCCACTCATGCGCCAAAACGCATTACATGTAATTTTGCACCGTTGGTATTTTGTGAAAACTTTGTTTAAAAATATACTATCATTACTTGCTGACTGAACCTTGTCGAAAAAATACATATTAGAAAAAAATACACTTGATGACCAATCACATAATGATCGAAAATCTAATTTTTCCAACCTTCTATTTCGTTGACCACAACTATCAAAAATACGCGCAGTTTGCAACTGGATTGCAGAATCAACAGCAATCACCGCGTTGGATGATTTTTCAGGGACCTTCGAGGCGAAGCAGAACAGGGGATTGGGTGTGCAAGGCCACAAGCGATGCTTTCACAAGACGTGGCTGCTTCTGGTCCACCCGCAGTCATGAAAGCAACCATTTCAGGTTCTGGCGTCTGCTGTTTTTGAACAATAGCGTCACGTTTAGAAACTTACAGACTTTTCATAGGAATAGTCGCACTTGTAGCTCTTCAAAACGGTGTTTCAGGCGTTGCATGTGCAACCCGTTCAGTCAAGGTGAAATGGCGTGAAATTACGACGTATCCAATCTCTACTGTGCAGAGTAGATTGGAAACCTCGATGTAACTTTCGCTTCTGTCAACCTGTTAGATGTCATGATGTTTCACGAACGCTTTTCTCCAATGCAAGTTTTTGCGAAATTTACGGTATAGTTGTTTCGAAGAAGTGTCTCACGTTAATTGCCTTTCAGCGGAAGCTATGGAAGGCTTTCCAGTGTAACCATGCTTTGCGCAAATGTTTCTTTGCCGATGGTAATTTTAGTACCCCATCCGGGTTTTTAAAATTTAAAAGGCTTCCAACTTTTTGTTGAATCGTGTTTATGCAACATTTAAACAACACATTTGCAGAGGACGCAAATTGTTGTACGCCAATCGTGTTTTGGTCATATTCGCTCGCTTTGTTCTTCGCGACGTCTTGTGTGTGTCCTGGTCAGAGACAATCGGTATTGAGGTCAATGGAAGTGAAATGTGATTCCCAGTCCTTCGGTTTTACGTTCGTCTTGCTTGTCTGGCTGGCTCCTACCTCTCGTCAGTGCTTTTCCAATGTGCGCAAATCTCTTTTGTCGCCGCTCATGACGCACCGAGAACTTTATTGGCACTTAATTTCAAACAATAGTCCTGCCTCGGCTTCTACCTTGGCACGTGTATGAACAGCGCTGCTGAAGTGCTGCTGAAAGCTCATTCCAGACACTTCGCATCGGTTCACCTGTTTGGCTTGAACATATGTTTTGCATTGTTCGGCTTTCCGAATTTTTGATAATAACAGCATAGGCTTGGCTCGGATTTCTGTTTAATGTCCTTCTGGTCCGAAGAAAGGTGAGATGATATACTCGTTGCTGAACTGGCTCTTTCGCTTGATAGGAAGCTGTTTAATGTGAATGTGGTTTGTAACGTACACTAATTGTCACGATATAATAACTTATCTCTGCTTGTGTAACACAGCGGAACAATTATCTTTTAATCTAGGTTTTGTTTTTTGTGTGTCAAACTGGTAACAGAATAGATCATAAGGATCTAGATTGACCGAGGACGAACAAAGTGCATGATTTGTCAGTGTCGATATCACGATGTCAATTAAATTTTTTTGTCTTGACTATTAGTGCCTACCAACACGATAAAGCCTCTTTCATGCGACACGCTCTGGAGTATTTTGGGCATTTCAAACCCTTGTATAAAACCTGGCGCATGCTTGAAAGTGTGTTCCTCAGCTTGATTTACGATGGATACGCACAGGATTCTACGACACGCCCAACTATTGGCTCCTCATGTTGCAAACGATATGTTGTTTTCCACCGTACCTTGATATAACGATTAAGCTAGACGGAGATTTGCAGAAAGCTTTAGATAAAGCACATCAATTGGAGATGAAAAGATTACTTCAAGTTGACTGACAATGGAGCATTTGCTTGCTTCCATTTTAATTATACTTTTTTGCTCGCATTTTTAATCGGCATTTAGAAATTGATTTGCGTATTGTACCGGCCGTTCCTTTCAGGCTTTGCATCGACTGGGTGGTGAATTTTTAATGCTATTCTAATTTTTTGGAAGTTGGCATGATAAATTAAATTTGTATAGTGCTTCAATCCACTGTTCTACGTGAACGTTTGAAAAAACATTATTTTTTTCGTCATTAATTGTCAGGTTTCACCTTACGAGCTCTAAAATGCATACTTTTCAGTAAAAGCACATTTCAAAAATTTCATCTCTCAGCAAGTTGATGAGATGGCTAAGGACTGGCGAAAAAAGTCTGTGTTAGCTTGAAGCTGATCCTGGTTACTGAATCGACTGTTTCTTTCCAAGCTCTTATTTTTCAAGCAAGACTTTCTATCCAGTCAAAATCTCTCGTCTAAAAGTTTGCGGTATTGCTGCGTTCTAAGCCCTCTATATTTCACTTTTTTGTTTCTATAGTATACGATGATGCTTCCAGACCAAAAGATGCGTACGTGGTGATAGAAAAACCTCCTCCGGGCGGCGTTATTGAAATTCAGGTTGGTTATTGGTAAAGCGAGATATTATACACCCACTTTAAACTGAAAGCATGTTGGCCTTTTAACATGATGTAACTTGCGAAATGAATATGACACAATGCATGCTGGAATGCTTCTCAATATTTAACCGAGTTTAAAAGGTTTTGAATAAATTGATAATTTACAGATAATGCAGAAGGCTTGGTAATATGCATGATTTCAGTACTATTACGTGATTTGCTTCAAAATGATTGTACGTACATTCAGTGGTGTATTTCTAAAAAAAATGAAGTGTGGGATCGACACGGGTATTTTTTAACTTCTGAGTCTTGTCAAATCACACAGATGTCAATGTCAAATGAAGGACATACTGAGGCGCACAGTGATGAACACCGTGGCTGTTGTCTCTTTAGATGAAGAAATTGCACTAGCCAAATTTTTGAAAATTTTTTACCCTTTACCTACAACCCTACGAATTTTCATTGTAAAAACCCTCTCAGAAAAAATGCACACTTTAAGAAGTGGTATAAAACCAGATGTTTTGTATTGTAGAAGTTGAGGATTATCGAATCCCGACAAATGTCTATTTCTTGTCATTTCAATAACTGATATTTTAATCCAGTCGTGGCTGCTTCCGATCAGATTTTTGCTCGTATGGATTAAGACGTTTTTGTTTGCACAAAACATCACTTGCTAACTTGGTGCAAAACTTCTGGAAAAATTTAACAATTATTTTAGTTGGTCTTATTTGAGTAAGTTCTTGGCTTTAGAGGTCAGTTGCGAACTATTATCTTAACAACGAACGTGTGTATGTCTTTAAAAGTGTAATCAGAAGCGAAAGCATACTTTAATATTAACACAGATGTGGCTGTGTAGATTATCGATTCGTAAATTGATTTTTGTCTCGAAAAACATGCTTGCCATGCCATCCTAATTTGAGAGAGCATCAAACCGACATCCTTGGTAATTTTCATTAAAAGTTGTGCAATAGGAGAACAAAAAGTTCATCGTTACCAAGAAGTCCAATTCTGATGCCGACTGATTGCGTTTCGAGAGCAAATTTGAAAGCGCTTACTGAACGAAATAGAGCGAAATTCGCTACTTGAGATTGCCGTTCATTTTAACTGGCTAATTGTGCAAGCTTACCACGTAGACCAACGCAGCAAATTTATGCAACCTGATAAAACAAAGTTCCTTGTTTTGGGGTGAGTTTAAACGCTGTTAGCACTAGCATGGTTTACGACTGCTGTGAAGGTTGAAGCACTCCTCAACGAAATCTTCAGCATGAGTTTGGATTTTTTCTAAAAGTAACACGTAATCTCGTGGTTGTTCGAAATTATGCTAGCAAATGCTATCACACTACTAGGGTAAATTGTACGGAGATTTTTTCACAATATCCGAAGATCAACTCCTATATATTATGAAGCACAGAAATTATAAGTTAACCCCTTGTGGCTATAGGTAAGAAGAGCAAACGTTATTTTTCGTATATCAGAACATTCCTATCACAGGGTATATAAATAACTTTGAACCAGTATCTTGCTATCATTTATGCACAGCATTAGATAGAAGTTACGACTCCAAAGTTCTAATTATTGACAATTTTATTTGCGACTATGTTTTGCACGCGTTATCAGTGCTTTGTTTTGCGTTATGCTCACCACAAAACAAAATAACTGACGATCGTCGTAAATGTGATGAATTTCGTTGTAAGCGATAATCTCATCACAAATTGTGCAGTTTTAAAGAAAACAAAATATTGACGCGATTCCGCAGTCAAAATTGCCAAACGTTCCCATCATCATGTACCACTGCATGTATTAAACAGTATTTTTGACGTTCTAATCCGGCCAAACGCCAATCAATGCTGAGTTGCATGATTTCAAATTTTCGATGACTGATTGATTGAAAAACGTAACCTGTTACTAATCAACTGATCAGAAGGACCTGTACTGTTATTTTAATGTTACTAACATTATGTTCCTGTGCATCATTGCTAACTCTTGTAACAGCATGGCCGTAAAGCAGCTGGTCGCAAACTTAAGCGACAAGACGCTACAGTGATGGGGCCCACTCAGGTCCCACTTAATACCCCAGCGGTTGACATGAGGCACTTGGCGTCCACGACAAGCAAGGTTGCTGGTGAAGAGGTAAAGTCGTATATGTAAAAAATTAGAGCTATCTGAAACCTTTTCGCTAGCTTTTAGCTGTTGTTTTTTCTGTAACTGCGGCATAGTATTCGTTGTGTCATTTCTCCCAGAAACAGTCCTACGTTTGAGATACTTGTTTGTATGGTATCTTTGTTGTGCTGCTGAAAGTGTTTCTTATTGTTTACTCCTTGTGTGCACTGAAGATATAATTGTAATACGTGCAGAGTAATCCGTGATATCACGTGTCAATTATAGGCAGTGAAAGTTTGTACTACTGTTACGCCAGTTTAAGCAGACTTGTACTAAATCTATGACGAAGATTTCGTCTATACCCACTGTTAGCCCTGAGCAAGACCTTGGTGTTTAAAACTGGTAGAGCCTGAATTGATGCTGTCGTTTCTAACGTCGCTTAACTGCAGGTTGTGGTGCAGCAAACTAGTTCTCGATACGTGCAGCCTGTACACTAGACACTTGCTCTGCAGGAAAACAACACAAGTTAAACAAAAAGAAGCAGTTGTGCACAATTTTCACACACTTCAACTTTCGACAGCCACTGACCGCTGTTTCATTATCTCTGCATCCACACAGATCGAATATCAAGATGTGTACGTGGTGAAGAGGATCAGCGGTAGTCACCATTCATCCATAGGTGAGGCCAACGCTGTGTTGGCAGCTGCTGGAGAAAGATACGTGCTGCGTCATCCTGAAGAAAACTTTTCGCCCGAACACGTTGCATCTCACGGCACAAGATCAGTTGCATCTACTCACTCTTCAGGCCCGAAACAAGTCAGTGATGCTGAACGACGCTGATTAGCTTAGCTTCAAACGTTCGGCCTGTTGGATTAATGGCTGAAGTAAAAAGTTCTCATCTGTTGTAGTAGTTCTCATAGATTCTAAAAAGTTCTCATCTGTTGTAGTAGTTCTCATAGATTCTGTTTCACTTAGTTTGTCCGTATTTATGTGTAAGGCTTCATTTTAATGTTCAGAGTGTTCATTGGATTTCCAAGGGCCATTTGTTTACTGGGGTTGTGTGTTTCAGATTATCTTTGCACCCGAACTTCCAGGTGATGAGAGTTTGTCGCAGAAGCATCCTGGTGGCTTTTACAGCGGTGCAATGCCTATAACAAGTAATATCGGTGAGTTGTCATTTTATTTCCGTTCTCTTC
>Ga0210059_1004538_pt1 | contig 22424 bp, 18 predicted proteins | sample Ectturendosymbi2_FD_188042 | JGI IMG/M metagenome (GOLD analysis project Ga0210059, IMG submission 188042) | Ecteinascidia turbinata endosymbiont from Florida, USA - Sample 2 (SPAdes) (version 2) | ecosystem: Host-associated > Tunicates > Ascidians > Unclassified | place: Key West, Florida...
CCCAGTGAACTGCCCCAGCACCCCTGCTACTTTGTTGACCACCCAGTGAACTGCCCCAGCACCCCTGCAACTGTGTTGACCACCCAGTGAACTGCCCCAGCACCCCTGCAACTGTGTTGACCACCCAGCAGATTATAACCCTATTACATTCGCAATAATTCGGCCATCAAATTCAAACCACGATAGAAATTTATGAAACTGTCGAGAGGTGCCCGACGAGACAACCTGTTAATAGTTTTTTTCGGTGTCCCAGCGTCTTTACTTTAATTTGCATGAAATTGTTTTATGTTTGCGCCAATAAATCAACCCCATCATGGAATTATTACCGAACAAGCGAGCGCTATAACACTTCACAATGCTGCACGAGAAACAAACAATGGAGAGGCGAAGACCAAACGCACCTGTCTCGCCGATGAAAGATGCCCCGCTGACGTCATTCGACGCGTCATTGCCTAAACGAAATGTGGGGGTGAGTTGCATCTTCACAGGGGTCGTTGTCTCTTCGCTGATAACTCGTCTGTTCAGGAGTGACACAAGACATGAAAGTTGGAGAACTCGAAGATCTACAGAACTCGACAATGTACTCACTTCCTGGGTCTGCCGCGCGCCTTCACGGCGACTTTCTCGACGCCACTGACAATGCGCTCGCCGACCTTTGACCTCCGCGATGCTCTCACAGACTTGGATGCCACATTTTTGTTGTCGGTCTCTCTGGCAGCGTTCTGTAAAATTTAAAAACTTTGCTGCAACCCGACTTCGATTATTCAACCAGGAAAACCAAAGTCACCTCCAAACAAAGCTTTGCTTTATGCGACTCTGTCCTGGCACCAGTCTCCTGCAACTACACACTGTGTGTTGTTGTCCACCTGCAACTACACACTGTGTGTTGTTGTCCACCTGCAACTACACACTGTGTGTTGTTGTCCACATTTGATATTCTTGGGTTTGTTGCAAAATCTATATCGTCGACCACCACTCTTTCTCAGGCAGGACGGCGTAGATGGAGCGTCGGGCCTTAAGCAGTTTGTGTCACCCCCCGTACTTTGTTTAAGCCCCACTTACTACAAGCTTCTGGTAACAATGAACGGTAATTTGTTGCCACGTGGTTGTTTACGGCTGTACACCAAACATTCATTTTTCATCAACGATAACAATGCGTTACGCACATAAGTGCATTGAATGGCATTTTTGAAGGAGGACGGAAAACAGTGGTTTCAAAGTTTGTCTCTGTTTGTGATATTTTAGCTTTCTGTGCAAAGTACATCTGTACTCTGATGTTTGGTGATATTTCAGAATTATTCCCCCTCACAATGAAGTAAAGAGCAAAAAAGGTCGTTCACTTTATTTCAACCATGACGACACGGGAACACGTCGATACGTCACTTTAAGCATCACCAATCGTTGTACTACGATCTGCTGCGTCATCCCGGATTAAGGAGCCTAGCTGTGCACCATGCGTGTCTCAACGTGCACCGAAAAACACGCCTTTGCTCGCGTGTGTTGTGCTCCCGTGTGCTGTGCTCGCGTGTGTCGTGCTCACCTCAGCAGCGCTCGAAGCGTCGTCGTCGTTCAAGCTTTCGTGCCCGAACTCGAGCGACAGCATTGATCGCGCCACCGCAGCGATCGCCTCTTCCATCTCGTACTCGGCAACGTTCGGATCGTGATCGGTGCAGCAATCGTAACGGTTCGGAACGCTTTCGGAAAGCTGGTTTATGACGTGCGACGCGCAGAACGAGTTCGGGCAGAAGTGGCAGAAATGTTGGGCCCGCCGGCCACAGAAGTCGCAGTGGTGCCACGGGCATTCCCACTTCCCTGCGGAACAAGAGTCGTTAGCAGCCTCTTGTTGCTGGAGCGCGAATTTCTTTATCTTTTAACGTCGAATGAAACTTCGCCAGAAAAGCTACAGTGTATTTGCAGCAAACTGACGAAAAAACGAGACTTGAATGAAGCTCTTTCAACAACAAATACATCGCGCAGCGTTTTTTAATTACTTGGTGGATGAAGGGTTAACTTTACGGGAACAAGGAAGAGGGTCTGTTTAAGACATACGCAAGTGCTCTCTACAAGTGGGGTAGGCAAGGAATCAATCGACAAACCTTTTCTTCTTTCTAGATTTGACTGTTGACTCCTTGCTTACCCCAACTATGATGTGAAGTTTCTTGAATACAGATACATTCAAGTTTGAATCACCGCAAAAAGATGAAAGCAAAGCTCAGTCAATGGATTCCTCGAAATCCATTGTAGAGCTTTTAAGTTTTAAGACTCACTATTCGACATTACCTCACAGCAAATATCCGGTCGGTTGGTTGGCCCCAGGGTTGTGGGGTCGGAGCTTGAAATCTGGGTTCACGTCCCAAGGATATAGTTTGTGGGGCAAGCGCGTTGTACAAATAATACAATGGTTTTTAGTTTCAATGGAACAAATTGTTCTGGAGCCGGAAATAAAATATTTAGATGAGCCCGAAATTTTAGTTCTGGCTCCACAGCCCTGGTTGGTTGGCGTGAGCAATTTCTAATAAGAGCAAGAAATTAGCAGCAACTGCTGGAGCCGTGCGCCTTCGACACACCCCCCCACCCCGTCACTCACCGAAGGGAGGTTTTGTCAGTCTGAGGCAGGAAAGACAGAAAGCTCTCTGGCACCCCCTAACGTCGCAGCACACCAGCGTTCCGGTCTGTCTGCACCTGAAGCAGAAGTCGTCATGCTTGGGTAGTTGCTGCGCGTCAGCCCGGCGACGCTTTTTCTTCGGTTTCTGCGCTGAGTTGCTGACGTCATTTATCTGAGGCTGTGACGAAACAAAGGTGCAGTCGCGCGCACTTTACTTTAACCTTCATAAAAGAGAAGTCCCGGATCAAGCATTAACGACGGGTCCTCCCCACAGAGATCGCCGCAGACTGGTGCTGCGTCCAATGCGACATAAAACTTGATCAGTCGGAAGAATTTAAACAAACGACAATAGGTGAACGGGGCGAGGGCAGGAAAAGGTAAAACAACAACATTAGCAAATGTGCAGCAGTAGCAGGACCAGCATCAAACCAACCTTAGGTCGGACGCCGATGAAACCGCTACAATTAGAAGAGCCGCACATGCACGGGGTCTTGTCGTTGCCAAGGCAATCCAGGTTGTAATTGAACGTCAACTCGCCACCTGTGTCGGAAAGATGACAGGAATCATCTTTGGCGAGCAGCTAGACTGGGACTGGGGAATAACCCCACCCCCCGGAGGTCACCGCGAAAGCATCGCCTTCGTCGCACGTTGGCGCTGTTTGGTCATTTAACGGAAAAATGCACATTTTTCGCGAAACCAAAATAGTGCATTCTTGCAACATCACCAATCATTTCTTGCAACATCACCATCATTTCTTCACAACGATCGGGCAACTTGATATTTTTCACTACTGTTAAATATTGTTCAAGAGACAATGGATTGAATGGATTTGTATGTATTGCATCACATTGCACGTTTTGAAAAACAACTGTTTCTGTAACCAGCAAACAATCGCTACACAGAGTGCAGAGCGTTAAATCAAAGAGTTCACAGACGTCGCGTAAGCCCAGGAAGAAAATACAACCACTCTTTTTCGAAACGTCCCACAGAACTTCTACCATCATCCGTTTATTTTGTTTACCGTGTTGGTTTGTACACGATCTCTCAAAAGTTCACTGTATTCAATAATGTTTCAAAAGCACAGCAGTTCTAAGCCATTAGTCGCACCATGGTTTTAAAATAATCGTGAGTCAAATGAACAGTACACAAGACATCCGTATGGAGGGGGTTAGGGGGGGTTTGACAAGACAAGCTCGACCAAACCTGCTGTGATGTCCTTCCTCGCGAACAACCCCACCCTGGTGTCCCCGTTCACGGTCCACTTCTGGGTCTCACAGCTGGGATCGCACGAGTGGTTCATGAAACGCGAGAAGTTCCCCTTCGGGCCGGCGTCGATGATGCGGTCCTGACGACGTCAAAATGTTTATTGCGTCACAATCAAGTTCGGTTAAGACGAACATATTATTGCTGTCTTTCATTCAACACGCCCTTTTACTGGCGATTTTTACGCAAGCGATGACGACAGCGCTCGTGACGCAACAAGCGGAAGTGATTGATGTACCTTGTCGATGGTGAGCATGTAGAAGTTGGTTATGTTGTTTTTGTGAGCATTCTCAATCCGTCGCAGGCATTCTTCGTTGTCGACCAGTTCGCCCACATATTCGTTCACAAACTCCCCCTTCACAAAAACAACCACAACATCAAGCACAATCGGGGAATCACCAGCCGTTGCTAGGCAAATCTTATGTATCGATGAAACGGTTTGAAATGGTTGCCAGGCAGCAACGGATGCGAATTATATGTGAAGCGATGCGTAACGAGGAGCAGCCGCGCGGAAAGATTGAAAGAAAGCAATGTCACTTCCACCACACCAAAGTTTAGTTAAAGTATGTGATCGGTTTCAGGATTCCACTCAAGCTGGAGTAAACCTTTTTGATGTTGACTTTGCTTTTCAAGCCCCAACCGCCCCACGACGTTTTGAAGACATCTGATCCTGGGTAGATCCTTTTTTGGAAACTCTGATTCTCACATTTATCGCCTGAAACAAAAAACACCGTTTGCTTGCGTCAAAAAGTTAACCGTTGAAAAAAACAACCAAAGGTTAATTTTTTTTTAAGTTTACGAAAATTTTCAAACATGAAAAGCGCACAAGTTGATGATGCCTTCCTGGCATGTGGAATAGTATATACTCTGTAAGATCTTAGTATTTGATTCTTTGCTGGGAAAGGATTTCTTTCGATAGACAGTGTCTATGACAGTGAAGCATTTAAATGTGACGATGTCATCATTTCAAGCAATGAACAAACCCATTCCATATCAACAAACCAAATTATTCTAAAAACTACCTGCCAAGCGAAGGATCATCGAAATGGACCTGACAGATACGCCGCGCGCCTTTGCTTCAAGCGACTCACCAGCAGGGCAGGAGGAAGGGTGGCATTCGTACATTAACATCCGGTTCAAACATTCCGAGTCCGGGCCGCAAGGGTGGGGGTCCGATCTCTTGCAGATGCACCGCGGGATCTCGCTCAGATCGGCCGTGTACACTTGCACGCTGCCGCATGGTTTGTTTACCTGCGGACCAAGCGCACTGTTACGACGCAATAGCAACAAACACAAGCCACCGACCGTAATTATCACCCAGCTCTTTGACACATGAAACGAAAACACTGGCGCACACTGAACAGTTTAGAAAGGACAGTTACCTTGATGTGTTTGTAGGAGGGTCGTTTGTTCTGCGCCATGTAGTCATGCAGCCGTTGCTTCCGGGCCGTGTATTGTTTGTAAGCGTCGCGAGCGACGCGGAGGGCTTTGTTGAACACGCTGCTGATTCCGCGCGAGCACTGCGCCGATGTCGCGCCCGTGTCGCCTTCCTGCGTCACAAGCGCATGACGTCATTCGAGTTTTCGGTCATCACCACTAGAGCTCAGGTTTTTCTTCGAAATGCTTTTTCAACAAATCTGAACCGAACAGCGGTTGGATCAGTGCTTCCCAACCTTTCCAGTGTTGTGGACCCTTTTGACGATTTGGTTCAAAGCTGTGCACCCCTTCCCTGCCCGTGGACATGTGGCTTAATCTGCCGAAAGTAGTTCTTAATTTGATTTTATCATTACTTATAATTATTATTTGCAGCCGATTGTTTCAGTAGTTGCATTTTTACGGCCTCTGCTGAGCAGCCATAACGAAATCTGCGTAAGCTCAGAATATTTGGAGATAGTGGAGGTAAATGCCCAATCTGGCCCTGCTTTCGTGACGTGCAGCAAAAGGAGTTGCGCATCTTGACCTTTGGTACCTGTCGTGCAACAAAAGAATATGAGCTCCAGGCATGGGCAACCACGCGTGACAGTTGCGCATGTAATAGTTCGGGTGCACCGCGACACGAACTTGATTGAGATAAACCGTGTGGACATTTTCGCTTTGAGGACCTTATGTGGCTGAAAAGTGCAAAAGCTTGAAAACAGATTTTCATGTATCGACTTAATTTACTTTTACTGCATACAGAACCGCAAGCGGGGGCAGAGCATGATGTTGATCTTCAACTGACCGCCAATGTTTCTGTAATTTTCCTGCCTTTTTGGGGTCTTTACTATAAGTACTGCACATATTTTTGAGAAAATTATTTTTGTTTTTTACAAAATAAAATTTTTTCAAAATCCAACAAGCTTGTCTTTGTAGGAAGGATAAGCTTGGAAATTGCTGAGTTGCTGAAAAACTCACTTGCGCTTCGTAAAGTGTTTCAGTAAGCCTCGGCGGTGACGGGACAAAATTCTTGCCAGTTTGGTCTTGCGGTTCGAACAGTGTTAGTGTTCACTCATTAACTTGAGCAGGGGTTGCTATGTACAAGTGGTCTCTACTAGAAAAGTTTATCAATCCGTTGATTTGCAGGTCAAAAATCATGAATGTTTCATGAAGCTTTTCATGTAACAATTAATAGCTCTAGGTTTGCTTAATCGCTCCAGCTTTTGAGTAATCAGTCGACTGGGTTCTGCTCATATGCGTAGCCAGGCGAGACATGGTCTCCCTCCAAACCTCTGGCATATCTTTTCATTTTGTGCTTTGAGTAGTGCTGCATCAAACCAAATACTGTTCCTCGCTTTAAGTCAAAATATTTGGCACCTCCAAAAATTTGGCCTGGCTACGTCACTGGCTCTGCTTTCCTCACTTTGCAATGATTCAAATTTGCAGTTATCTGTATTCGAGTAACTAGTCTCAACAAAGCGACACAAGTGGATCTATCTGCATTTTTTTTTATAAGAAATCGATTTCATGTAAGTGTAAAACTACACAGATTCAGTCCTGAAAACTGCAAGCAATACTTACGGGTGAAAAATTGAAAGGCTGAAACAAGAGTAGAGAATGGAAACAAATTCAAGAATAAAATAAGTAAATCCAAGCGCAAGCTGCAGCCATTACATCACTGGATAATACGTTGCTTCTGAATAATTGTTTTCACTGAAACTGGAAAACTGTCTGACGTCACCAGTCGAACCACGCGTCAAACCCACATTGGCTTTCGCCGCTGATTCAAAATAGAGCATTGGTAAAATGCATAAGAAAGAGCAGGATTACTTTCGTCGGGCTGGCAGCCGGAAACTATGTTCACTGTTTGGCCAATATATTGTTGATGGCATATCTTGCAACGTTACAAGTCGCTACATAACAACCACAGTTTGCACATGCCAGGTTTTGCTTCAGCGGGAATGTGTTGCGTTTTGTCATTATTGGTGGAACACACGTGACCATTGATTTGCTGTGTTTTCCATGGTAACCAGAAAGTTCAGTGCTGGCAAGGCCTTCACGTTGCTTTATAGTCTTGCTCAAAGAAAAGTGTGTATAGTTTCTTAGCTTTTATATGATTGTGACAGTTCTTTTGTAGGTAAGCCTTCGTATTCAAGCCTTTTTCTCTCCCAGATGGAGTTAGCAGGTGGGTGAAAGACATATCCGGCATGATAGCAATAACACCAATTGGAAAAACAACTACGCCTCCAAATTGCGACAGGTTTGGGGCTACAGGACAATGTAAGATGCGCTCCGTCACAAACATATCCTTGTATAGATAAGCTACTCAAGAACAAACAGTATCAAAATTCCCATTGAATTTGACTTAATGACAACTTCCATATCTTTGGTAAAGTTCATAAACATGTTCGTTCATATAGGCGAGATCTTGTGTCGCCGTATGGCCTGGATTCTACTTCTACAGTTATACTCATGTTTGTCTCTTGCAAGTTAGACCACCACGGCACGTAGTTTGGCTTTACGCTATTTTGCTTTCATTATATGCATATGAAGGCCATGGACCCCCAAAAACCCTTCTGTGGACCCCCGGTTGGGAGCCACTGGGTTAGATCGTCACGACGTAACGATGGCCGGTCGCTCAATTAAGGGTTACAGAGGGAGGAGCGAGTTTTGGATTCCACAACTGACCTGGTAGAGAAAGACTCTCCTCTTGTTCAGCCAGAAATAGTCGTTCGATCCGAAGAACTTTACGACGAACTCCCCGACGCCATGTTGCAGGCGCTCGATGTTGTCAGGGATCTCGTTGGGGTGGGTGATCTCGCCGGGCCACCATCTGCGCACGATTCATCATAGTCTGCATCAAGCTCTTAGGACAGGAGGGCGGGCAATTAATTTTGCTCGGGGTCCACTTTGAGAAGACCGCGTCCAGCGGAGGACCGGACCTTTCATTAGAAACACAGGCAAGTCTCTGTTCGAGTTAGAAGTTGAGGAAATTTCAGATTTGAAGAATTTTCCTGCATGCTTCCGTGGGCCACTAATTGCCCACCCCTGTCTTTGGGGGAGCAGCCAATCATTTTTTGACGTTAGCTGCCTTCAGATGTCGGTCAAGTCACTACGGCTTCGAAATCCTAATCTTATTCATCACAGGCCCTACACTTTGCCACAAGTTCATTTGCTTTAATGTTCCGGTTGAAAGAGGTTTGCTAACAGGCCAAGAATAGGACAAAATACGATGTTGGCTTTTCACGTAAAATAACATCACAAGTAATTACTTAAAGTTCTACATTGCTTCGCATAACCGATTTGCTCAATTTCTTTCAGTGTTTCCAACTTATTCAGTAAAATTTTACGAACGACTTACAGAAGATCATTATTCAGCAAATTTCTGCCAAACTGTGGAGCAAATTCGGCGAATGTCAAGAACTGTTTGGGACGCTTCACCGAGCATCAAAGAAATTTCGCCGCTATGTAACAATCTTTCAGAAGCAGGATGGAAAATGCCCCCTGTCTGTTCCTGTGGCTATGCTGCTTCCGGGAGGAGCGCGCAGCACTGATTGATGTGCTCGGGAGTAACGTCCGAGTGGGGGGGGAGGGCGGAAAACAACAACAAAAAACAAGTATTTAGACAAAAAATACTCTTACAACATGTTGTCATGACAGCAACGAGCATGCTCAACATCTGACCTGTATGAACCAAGCTTGACCCAGACGATTTCGCCGTACAACGGTCTGCGCTGTCGTCTGCAGTCCTGGCAGAACCACTCGCCCTCCGGAGGTTGCTTCATCTCTATGCACAGGGCGTGGAAAGCGGCCGGGCACCCCTCGCAACACATCAGGTCACCCCCTGCAGAGGGGGCAGCATGAATTGTTTCAGCGTAACGCTTGATTGGACAGGAATGACTTCAAACAATTAACGAACTTGCCAAGAACAAACACGAGGAACAAAATCTGGAATTATATTTATAAACGTTCACGGTGAAATCGCATTAATGTCTAGCAGGGTTATCAATCAATACCTCCATTAACTGTAACAAAAGAACAATTGAGTCTTTCGCTTTTTACCAGTTTTTCTTCTTTCTCTGAAGAAAATAGATTTTTTGGCGTTATTACTTTTAAACCAATGTATGCCAGAAAATTTCAGTTATTCCAAGTCGGAAGCGACTTTGCCAACCACGTAGCAACGAACGAGTCAAAGATGTGTGTTGGGAGTAAATACGGCGGGCGTTGATTGCAACCACCACACCATGCTTGTCTGTGACGCTCACCTTTCGCACACACGAAGCACCAGCTGATGTGGACAGGCTGGTGGTGCGGGACCGACTTGAGGGGTTCGAAGTGGGCCGGACACACGATGTTGAGGCCGGGGAGGATGAGGGATCCGGCCGCAATGCAGTCATCCCCTGTGTGGTAGGCCGTGGGACATCTGATGCACCTGCAGGGGGGGAGAGGTGCCGGGCTCGTAACTTGCTCCGGTTTCACCGGAAAATTTTGCGAATAACACCAGGGCGGGCTCTGCGCGGGAGCACGTCACGACGAGCCGTTGTGACGTCACACCGACATGGCTTGTTTCAAAAACCTTTGCAGGAACCAACAGCGGGTTCAGTTGTGGCAGACCTTGTGGACAAGCAAGTTCTGTAGGAGCGTTTATATCTCAGAAGTTTCAATTTATATTTTGTCAGTCGCGACACCCTTTGACGTCAGGCATTGATAATCGCGCCTCACTTAAACATGAAGTAATTTATTTACCACTGCTTTTCAACAACATGGCGCTGTCATACTCGTGCCCCCCTTGCGAACGTTTCACGCCCCCCCAGTTTAAGAATCCAGGGTTTACAGATCCAGCAAAACCGGTGTATGGCAGGAAGAAGCAGCAGCATCAAGTCTTACTTGAACATCCTGTTCCTACTCGCCAGGCTGATGATTGGGGTTTCGTCCGCACAAGCTTTCGAAGCGCATGTAGCGCAGGTGTGCAGGGTGCAGCGGCTCGATGAGAGTGAGGAGTGTCTGCGAAGGAAGGAAGTCATGCAGCGCACGAAGTATGGCTTCAATGTCGGGAGCAGGGTTTGACTCGGTCACACTTATTCTCACACCGACTGACACAGGCTTTGCACTTGGCGGCAAGTTTTATAAATGTGCTGGATCCTTGAGCAGCCGCTGACTTAAGGTCGGTGTCAGGCGAAATTTGACTCCACGCCATGTGCCCATGCACAGAGCCGTATCCTACATATCACATATGCTGAGAAAACTAATTATTTGGGCTTAGGTAAGTGTGTCAGGTTAGGGTTGAAAAAGAAAAATTATTGAGGTCTAAGACTAAAACCAATATTTTCCACTGGTTTTACTTATTCCAGTTCTGTAGCTTGTCGCGGGTTTCTGACATGCAACCAAAAACTTTTAATTTACACAACACACCTCACAAAAGCAATTGAATTCCTTTATTCTGATGAGCAAAATAACTGATAAAAAATAAATAGGTCAGAAATTGCGCTTGTCACCGGAATGGCCAAGCAAGTTGCCAACAGTATATTCCTTTCACACAAATGCTGGTTTTTAAACTAACAAGCAGTACCAGCTGCCGGTTGATCAACACATTTCAAAGCTCGTTCTATTCGAAAAACTGTTTCCGTCAGCACCTGTCAGCTCTGTCGATATCACTGCTGTCATTGTCGGGCAGGCAGGCAAGCTTCTTCATCCTCAGACAGGTTGTGTGGTAGGATTGACCGCACAGATGCACGGAACAGCGCTTGATCTCGCCAAGGTCGCTTTGTTTGGAGGAGGAGGTACCCTTGCAGATGTAACAGGGATGGGATCCTAGGAAAGAACGTGGAAAGGGCTTTTTATAAAGTCCTCACACTGCTAGATTCATACCAGCAGCACAACGGCTAAAGATGAAAACAGAAAATTGACTTTGAAAGCAAAACATTAGTTGCAAAACGAAGACTTACAAAACCTACCGCTTCAAACGCAAACATGAGATCTCTATTTACTTAACGAAGGACTAACCCTTCTTGCAGTTCTCGCACGTGAACGCTCCATCCGCCTCAACAACCGGCAATCCACCGAGACAGTGTTTATGAAAGTTCTGGCAACAACCGCCAACGCACGAAACCAAATCATCGCCGGGAAGCTCGCATACCTGCCGGGTAAACAATTGGTCATTGCCGAGTAAACAATGGGTCATTGCCGAGTAAACAATGCTGTATTGTATGGATGTTGCTGGGATAAACAACACGTTGCCGCAAAAGCTTTCGCGCAACGTGGTCGTCATGAAACACTTCTTAAGGTTTTCCCCCCCATGCCATGCTGGGTTGGCGCGACACATGGTCTTACGTTGGTCCGATGATAAAGAACTTATGGAAGCAGAAAGCACGATGCAATAAAAGAGCGAAACACGTGGAGTCAACGAGGCTTCATCACCAGTTCCAATACAGCAGCTATCAAGTGTTTGTGGTCAAACACTACTGGCCAAGCAAGCAGTCAGGTGTAGAGTTTGTGAGATGCAAGAATGAACACAGACTTACAGTATATGTTGAATGCAAATCGCATCAGAGCTGCAATGGCTCAACACATTGGAGGTATTTGCTGAGTTTTTATTATTCGCAGCCCTCCAATGTTTAAATGTCTTTTGTGGCAACCGCACTGGTTCTTAACCCAAGGGGCAAATACTCCGTGATGGCATTTCTGCGTCTTAAGCTTAAGCGCATATTATTGATTAAAAATAGGGTTTGGATTTGTTTCATCCGACACAAATGGTCTTCATCAACGTACGTGCAACGTGTCACAAACAAATTCTTACGTCACAAACAACAATGACCGCCAGATATTAAATAAAAGCGGGTTGCGACCGACAAGCTCCCTACGCATGTTTGAACATGAAGTCCCACACCTTTCTGGACTTAACTTCTCCGCATGGCATACCCAGATCAAATTTAGGCATTATATAACAGTTAACAGAAAAATAATCAATAAAATTTTATTAGAATGCATGTCAAAACATCTAGTCTGGATAATTATTTTCTTTTTCCATAGTAACAGACCACAAAAATATTTTCCTGACTTTTTCGCGCTGAGAACTGACCAACAATTTTCTATACCTTTCCAGACTCCGTAGGAACCCTGAATTCAAGAGTCAAAGGTTACAACATCACAAGAAATTAACAACTTATTTTAAAGGAATCAACATTAACAAAAGACGTGAAGTTTCCCAACACTGCCTTTCCTACATACACGACCGACAGAAAATGAGTCCCAAGACCCACCTGGCACAGGTTTTCACGCTTTGTTGTCGACGATCCCAACTGAGGGCCCTTCCATCTCGACCGGCGGGGGTGCGGGCTCCCGTTCGGGTCACTTTCGTCACCCGGCGCCGTTTTCCTCCTGCTCGGCGTCACGGCCCCCGACGCTTTCGGTGATTCCCCTGAACGGGGCTTGGGAGTTAAAGGCACGAACTGAATGGAAGCGATGTCCACTGCACTGTCGCGTTTCGCAGACGACTTTGCCGCGTTCGGTTTCGGCGCAGGAAGATGGTCCCTGGCCGCTTTTGACGCCACCACTCGTTGTTTTGATGTTGGCGTCTTTAATGTTAACGACGGCTTTGATGAAATGGACCTCGCCTTGTCCCCAACGCGCTTGACTTTGGACAGATGGGGGGGAAGGGCTGAAACAGACGTGGTGAGAACTAAAGAGGCCTGCTTTCTGTTGGGGAGGAACGCCTGTTCCCGGTAAAATATTGCTGTGAAGGAGACTTTTTTCAAACGTAAACAAAGTTGTTTGTGCGAAGGACAACTTTCCAGGGGCTATATTTTTGTATTATCTGCTATATTCAGCTACCACGTAAAATATTGGAGAATTGAAGAGAGTTAATCTTTTGTTGCGAACAATATGATGGCGGCGGTGGAATCGCAAGCGCCCAAGTTAAAGCGACGTGAAGGAATCCCGACCTGCAGACATTACAACCATCGCTGGCAGTTCCTCCCAGACATGACATGCACCCGAGGCTCACCTGCGCAAAACTTCTTGTGGATGATGAGCGACTTGTAACTGAAAAACCGATCCCTGCACTTCGGACAAGTAAACGCGAACCCTGCCGACCTCTTGCTGTGCTTCGATTTGCCTTTAGAAAAAATCAAGCAACATTGTTTCGTGATAATGACGACAAGTGTTTGATCGGCGGGGCATTACGGTAGATATTGATTGTGTCTGTTATGCTTCTAGCGACCAAGTTTTTTTCGGAATTTTTTTTAAATGACCGAAAGAAATTAAGTCAGTTTGGTCAGAAATTTAAAATTAATGAATAGTGTTACGGCAAATTTCAATACCACCACGGTACAAATGACCAAAATGTCTCTGTGAAGAAACAACAGGACTTGCGACGGGGCCAACTAAACGCTTGCTGCTAAACTGTCGTGAACTCGCAGCAAAGGCACGGACCGGCCAGCGCTGCACCATTCTGCGGCCAGCATCTCATCTTCGTCACGCAAAAAAGATATTCAACGATGGAGCGGTCGTATTAACAGGAAAGGAAACACTGACTGAATTGTCAGCATCCTACCATTACTTAGGGTTGCAATCATTACCAACGGAGAAGTTAACTCGAGGCGTTTATAATAACACTGCAACTATCCGGATGAAATATCACATCCCTTGCTCGTATTCAAAATAGTGAAAACTCTACAAGCGATGTTTCAACAGGGACTCGACCATTGTGAACATAAGAAGCATTCACTGCATCTCCATGCAGTCGCACATCGCCAACAACAAATAAGAAATTTTATTGCGTTTCTTTTCTTTACTGTTTTTGTCGCCCACAAGTGCGTTATCTACTTTCACGCTCAGGCCAAGCGGAACCACTGTTCGGCATCTTACCGAGACGCAAAGGAAAGCCAGCATTGCGCAGTTCTTTCTTGATGCTGTCGTCGATTTTGCCTGCAGTGCAAAAAATGTAAAAAACATTGAGCAAAAGTTAATTGTCCACTGAACGCATGGAATTAGGAAATTCCGGTGCTTCCCGAAAAATCCGGTCCGAATCAAATGCCAAGCGCGACATCACCCATCAACTAGGTTTTGTCAAGGAAGCAGATATTTGTCGGCCAAGTGAAGAACGAAAGACTACAAGCGTCTTTCAAAGCACAATAACGCATGAGCCGAAAGGCAACACTCGACAAGTGGTTCAGCCATAAAGCATAGCAGTCCTGAAACTGTCAAGTACGGGGTTTGAACCTAGGTCCAGTAAATGAGAAATAAAGGGTCAATAAGCTTTGCAGACATTTCGATTGCTACTATGATGATGATTAAGACCTAATTTCAAATATTTGTTGCAACATTTCTTTTTCAGGGGGGTCCGTAACATTTATTAAGATGTACCGGGGCGGGGATGGGCGACTTTGAGGCCGCGTTCAGCGGAGAACCGTGTACCGTCTAAGCGGATCGAAAAACAAACAAAACAGAAGGAGTAATGGTACACCTAAAACGTTTTATGATAATTACGGCAACCAATTTTTTACCTTATAATTTACAAATTTTGACTTTATTTTGACCAATAAATTTTCTGCGTTTGCAACTGCAGAATAATTCAGCCTTAGGTGTTGAAGTTAAACCAAAAGCATATTTATGCACTCCAAGCTTCAAAATTTTAAAATATTTGGTTGTTTAACTTTGGGAATGATATATTGATAAGCACACAACTACAGTAGAGTCAAACCTGAGCACATAAAGTTGAAACGTTACATGCATAATGGATTGAGCATTTGCCAAACCAAGTACTGTAAGACCACGTTTCTTGCCTTATCATGCCTATGTTACATACTATTCAATCGTCCAGTAGTGGGCGAAACAACATTATTACCTCAGAAGTCACAACAAACTTACTATTATTACAGAATTGCAACTAAACTTGCAAAAGCATATCAATGTCTGTTGTTGTAGTTTCAATAAAGTATCGATGAAGAGATAAAAAACTCTGCTGCAAGAAAATTTTGACCTAACGTTTTGACTTTTTTTTGACCTAATAACTTGGGATTCCCTCATGGTATGAGCGTGAAATTTGGTTTGTGGACGTTTCATAAAGTTTCAAACGGCAGAAAAAATTTGACTTTATTGACTTTTGGTTGCCCTAATGATAATTGTTCTTGCTCTACTTTATCAAATGTAACCTCAAAAAAATTAACAACAAATTGAAAATTTACGATTTTTCCTGAATGCTCCCGCGAGCCATTGAAAAGGTTGTGGCGGGCCACATGTGGCCTGCGGGCCGCTAATTGCTCACCCTTGTACTGGGGGTCCATGACCCACAAATGCTTATGGAACGCTGCTATAAAGGCATGCGAACTCATCTCGGGCAAAACCGTGATGTGTTGTTTCACATCGACAGGTGTGCTGGGAGGTGTGCTCTCAGTATAGGAATGACAGCACGAGTTAAGCGCAAAGCAATACACAACCTCGTCCGTCGTTGCACCATCTTTTGTGTTGGCCAAGGGACACTCTGCTCGGATACAGCGTGTGGCAGACGGGGCAGGAAAACGAGTCGTCGTCGTTGGACAATGCGGCAGGCACGTGTGTTTCGTCGATCTGCAAAGTCGAAAGCGTCAGATCCAACTACTGTACGAAAAACAAGTGTTTATCCTAACACTGTGAATATGCTTGTTACCGAAGAACGTCAAGCGAAACTAAAACAGACACTCTCCCACATGGGAAAGAAACGTCTATTAATTAAATTCGACACACTCCACCAAAAGAACTTGCCGTTCATCTAGCATTATCTGTTTTTTTTACTTCTCCGAAGTAAAAGAAAAAAATGTATAATGTCACAATTAATGCATTTGCTGCAAAAATAATGATGCAAAAAGCGACTTCTTTTTTAACTTACGTTGCTTTCTGACATGCAACTGAGAATTTAGCACCACACGGAAAATTTACATGGGGCAACACCACAAGCAACCCTCTTGTAAAACAAGGGGGGTCTTCATTTTATTGATTGAATCAACTAGTGTCACAATGGGTTGAGCCCTGGCTTTTTTTCGCTGAAACATTTCGGTTATTTGTTCGCAGTGATATCAAAACTCGCCATAACAGTATTCACTAGTCTATATTTTCGGATATCATGTCCGATTTGACACGAATTTTTCGGTCATTTCAATAAAAATATGGTCTATGATCGAAAAAATCAACCCAGGTTAGGACGGTGCACCAGCTTGCGACCACTCAAACTACACGCGCTGTAACATTGGTTTGAACAAAACCGACTCTTCCGGTGTTGGTTCAAGCGACAGCTTCTGCTCCTAAACATATGATGAAAGCGCGTCCCGCACCTGGTTTTCGTGGCTCCTGCTCTGACGGTTTGGCTTCACAGCTGCAGAGTGCGCGCTGCTTTGCTTCTTGGGGAGGGAAGTGGCGATCGACCGCTTCTGTTCATCGCTGGACAGGGCCTCCCACTCCATCCATATCATCGACTCCAACTGCTCCGGCGTCATTTCCGGGTGCCGAGCAGCGATCTGTGACGGCAAACGACGCTTAAGCGCAGGGGAGTGAAATGGGAAGTTGTGAAACAATGAACACGAAATGTCGTTTTACAACAGAAGCGCTTTGGAACAATAGCATTGTTGATCGTTTTACGACGAGCAGCACTGGCCACGTCATAGCGCTGAAGCAGAACTTGTTCAGGCATGCATCTCTGGAGTGGATCGAGCACAACACGACGACGAAACAAGTTATTGATTGTCGGTTGGTACCTAGTGTCCTCGCAGCGCCGAATAAAGGAAACTTACTGTTTTTTTTTATTGCAAAAGCAAGGCAGAGATTTACAAGCTTTAAAATTAATGACAGCCGTTGGAATAGGCATGTTGTTTAAGAGGACTAACTACAGCTTAACAAGTATGTCGTGCAAATAAGGCAGTCAGGTCTTGGCACAGTAGCGCGATGTGCCGAAGGTTAACATATGGCCAGATAGAACAACAGCGATCAAAAAATCCCATCCACAAAAGATACGGATGATTCTAAAAGCAAACAACTTAAGATGGCAAAGGATTGAGCGCCAGCCCAAGGGAGACATTAGCACAGAAGCACTCATTTCTGGTGCTTAAACCAGGAATGTGGAAGCGGCTATTTCGCGTCAACCGCTTCCGCTTCCAACAGAACCTGGACTCTATCAGAGCCTGGACTCTATCTCATCTATGAACTTGCTGACAAGCATGACTATCAAAACCAGCAGCTTACGATTTACAAGGGCACATTACAAGTTAAAATGATCGCATAAGTTAGTATCTGTCAGCACAGTACTGCTACTCTGCTCTTACAAAAAACACAACCTAGAAAACTGTCTTCAACACATATCAATACAAACAGCACTTACAACAACCTGACCTTAGCCCAGCGTTTCTTAACGTGGGGTGCCCCCCCATGGGGTGCTGAAATCAGTTTATTAACATGGGGTGCACCCACAGGGGGTGCTGAAATCAATTTCAGGGGGTGCTGGGGAAGGACACATATGTGGCGGCAAAAGGAATACGTTTGTCTTTACTTTATCCTTATAGTAACCAGGTGTTAGCCGATGGTAGGGGTGTTGAACTGCTTAGGCATGGTCAAAAGGGGTGCTGAGGTACAAAAAGGTTAAGACACTCGGCTTAGCCTAACAAATATCAAGCTAAATTGCATAGCGTACCGTAACCGTTTGAGGTTTCTTCAAAGCGCTTTGTCATACATTATTACGCCATAATAATGCTTTGAGCAAAATTCTAGAACGCAAGGTTTTGGACAAACTTGTTACATCTTCAATAAAATGCGAAAAGCTTTTTAGACTGAGTTGGCAAACACATATGTTCAGTAATATCTAAGTTAAGTTCGCACAAAGTTATGAAAAAATCTGGATTCAACTTTTTCAGCAATTTATTGGTATTTACAGCAAATCAAACGTGACAACTGGTCATAAAAATGTTAAACACGAAACAGTATATTGCTAAAGTTCACTATTTGATATAATAATTGTTCAGCAAGTTCGTTTGCTTTCAAAATGGTTAGTGAAGGTGGAAGGGCCAGTTTGTTCGATGCATGTTATCAATCCAAATAAATACCTTCTTACCAGCTCTGTTAATCCGCGGACAGACGCACTAACTTTTTTTTGCGTGTGTCTTCAGGCATTAGAGCAAATAACGTTTGCACATAACTTTCCGCTTCGCACAGACTTTCCTACAGCAGCTTCACTCCGCATTGTCATGCGATGTTTCGTTAACTTGGATCAGTTGGATGGTTTGACTCAAAATGACTCAATTAAACGCTTGGCTTTGCCTAACATTGTTTGTGAAGTGAATAGCATAATGAAAGTGAATACTATATGCCTTGCTGAAAAGAATAGTTAGCTTCAGTCAAAGCATCAGTCTCAGTCCCCAAACATTAGCCCTAATGATCAACATCTGTTTGCTGATGCAGTTAAAAGCACAACTGCTAATTTCGCACCTTCCACATAAGTTCGCACAAACAGCTCAGATTCAAGTTGCGAACATAACGGGGAGATTGCTGGGCTTTCAAACTGTTACCATTGTAGTAGACAGCAGATAGGTTTGAAAAGTCAGTCTCCGATAAAATCGGTAAGTTGCACGATGACTTGGCCTTCTATGAAGAATGCCATGGATGTTAGTTATGCTTTATCACGTTCTCTCGCGCTACTGATATCGCACGTTCATTCAGATTTATAGCGCAACTTCACCGTTTAATCCACGTTGGGAAATGGACAAAACGTTTTGGCCAAGTTACTCACCAAGTCAAATAACTTATGTGGAAGCGGAAGGATTTTCGCGCTCCCGCTTCCACAGAAAAAGGACCGCTTCCGCATCCCTGGCTTAAACGTTATTGTAGCAAACGTCTCTTTATTCATTCGTCGAAGGTTTAACGCACACAACATAGGAGTCACTGTTACCTGGCTTTCCACAGGCAGTGCATGAAAGATAACGAACGAATCATCACGCTTGCTTACATCAACCTTGCCACACACGCGGACAAGACTGCTAAGGCCGTGACAACAGGCTGATTGGGCCTTGTTGGCACCATCACCAAAACCATTCGAACAGCAGAGCATTACAAGCGGGGAACGAGAACACTTCTCAACTAGCAACTCGATTGGAAAAGCGAAACTTACCGAAGCTTTGTGCTTCTTGCAATACTGGGCGAAAAGCTTGTTCTGCGAGAGCGACGGCCCCGTTGCGCCCGAAGTATTCAGCTCGGACAGCTTCCTCTGTCTTTGACGGACGTTCCCTGAAAACGGACGGCGAAGGTCGCACCAAGCTATGCGTCAAAACGCGGCCAACACACGAGCAGAGGACGCGTTCAACCTTCTTTAAGCGAGCTGATCCAAAATGGAGCAAGGCACGAGCAGCCTCAATAAATTTCCGGAAATCACGCAAATCGACAGAGATACACCTAAGCTACATGATTCACAACCGATATTATCGCAGCAATCCGCCCTGACGCCACTGCTGAGCGTGGATTTTGCGTCATCCCCCCCTCCCCCAAGTCGTAAATCACGCCTCAACCAGCGTAGCATTGGAGAACAACATTTAATTCAAGTGATTATCGAGTCACAATGGGCAACTGTCATCAGCCAAACCTGCAAGGAGGTTTTGTGGAGAATTGCAGCAGCGTTTTGCCGGCGAGTAAGGGGAACCCCCTGTCCTGCCCGTTCCCGCAAAGACTCACTTGGTACTTTCACGATGTCCACCTTCGACCACGACCCATCATTGCCTGACATCGTTTTCGTATCTTTCAACGAAGAAGCGCTTTTGCGCGACCTGGGGCTGCTGCCGGACCGTTGCAGCGCGCGCTGTTTGAGTTGCGCCGCGCGCGAGTTCCTCTGAGCACCTTTCGCAGCAGCGAGGGCGAGTGCGGCCTGCGTGCAAGTCAACGATGAGGCTGCAGCGTTGATGTGTGGCTCGTCACAGCAGTGTTTGGTTGAAAGGCCAGTTCAGCCGCCGCCGTCGGCGCAAAAAAACGGGCAACAAGGCGTGTTTTCAACGCGGTCAAGTTGGCGATTTGAGAAGAATTGCTTGAACAGCACCACAGCTCCAACCGTTCTGAACACAAACACTGCTGCGAGAGAGCAACGAGGGAAAAACGCCGTACGCGACTGAAAGGCGGGCGAAAAAGGCAATTTCAGGCACACAAAGGCATGGAATAATCTCACGCAAAAGAAACCTACCAAGCAAATTCTTTGGCGAGAGAGAACTACGGCACACACGAATCTACAAAAAGACAGGCACTGCACGTTGACCACCAAACGGCGACTACCGTTACCCTGCGCTGTAGCTTTCGCCTGACCTTGATTGGCCAGAAACGGCGTGCTTCAATTGCAAAACACGTCTCCACCAACGATCAGTAAAGCTTATTAGTTTTGAAACGGAGAATGAAACCGCAGCAGGAATGTGTTCAAGAACGGCTAGAAACAATATGGTACATGTGCGAGAATCAAACAAAAAATGAGACAAAATATTATTATGCAATTTGAAAAATTCTATAACTGGCTTTTCAACAGCAGCACACTGGAATGCAACATTCGCTACAACAGCAGCACATTTATGAAGACAGAAACTCCGTTATTAAGCCAACCAAAACATAAAAAGCGTTGTTTTTAACTATTTACAAGTAAAAAACTAGCACACAACTTCACAAGTTGAGATTTCAATTACTTTTTCTTTCTCTCCGCGAGTAGAAGATGTAGACGAAGAAGTGTTGGTTTGTTTCGTGGGAGTCGATGCGTGTCTGCAGCTGAGACAGAATGTGCGCATGCGCACACCCTTTGATGGGGTTGCTGAAAGTTTACGGCGGTCGACTGGGAACAAACCGCTCGATTTAAAGGAGGCGACAATATTTTCGGGAGTGAGCAGCTCGTCCCAAAATTTACGCAGGTTTTTCACAGTGACGGACAGCGAGCAGGGAACGCCGGGACCGTCGGGCGCTGCGCGAAGTTCGAAAAGTTTGCGATATGAATCTTGAACGCTGCTTTGGCAAGACGTGTACGGGAGCCTGAGAGCGACAACGTTACGCTTGAGCGCGGATAAAACGACTTTCACAGGGAGGTAGGTCAACGAGGAATCGATCAGTACAAGCAGGGGAGACACGTTCGTCCCCCGCAGAAATGCCTCAAACCATTTCGAAAACACTTCCGCAGAAAGCGTGCCGTCGCTCGACACGAGCATCTTCGTACCAGGCTGCAGGTAAACGTGGGAGTCGGCTTCCCACAGGACATCTCCCCTGACCACAAGCACAGGGGGGTGCCTTTCGCCGGCAGCATTGACCACAGCCAAGAACGACGAGTTCGCTGAGCCGGGGCGCGCGAGGGGGATCTCCTGTACGACGTACAACTGGGACGGTCTGCTGCCGGGGTCTGCGTCCTTCAAATAATTGTCGAGTCTGTTGAAGAAACCAGACACGTGGTCAGTCGTGTCGGAAGAATCGCCGGGAGTCGATTCCAGAACGGGCGGTGTTTTGCAACTGGAAACAAAGTCATTCAACCAGACAGGGTCGGCGTCCACTTTAAGGTGTTTTAAATGCTCGCTGACCAGTGTTGTGTAAGCGTGCTTGTCCAGAGACCAACCCCATGCCACGAGAGCGGCAACTGCGGAGGACAGAGATTTATGCAAATCGCTTTTGAGAGCAGGGACGCGTCTTCTAGATGGAAGTGTTGGTCTCAAACTTCCGACAACTACCGGCGTCAATGGGATAGAAATTTCTCTGCATATGGCGGCCTGGGCAGCTTTCGTTGCCCTTTGACTAGCGACAGTCTGGATTGCCTTGTCACACTGATCTTCCCTGACTTGACGGTCCCTGCGCACTGCTTGTTGCTGTGGAACCTTCTTCTTCGTTGCATTGTCTTCGACAAAATCATCATCATCGGTTTTCATGTTTAACTTGCGGCGGGCCGTCGACTGGAGCTGCTGCGCATTTGCTTTGATGCGACGTAACCTGACGGCGGCCACCGAGCTCCCGGCCCCCAAACTGATGGGGTTCTTCAAGGCTTTCTGGACCCGCACGAGATGGCGGTTTTCCATGAGAACCCGGACCCGGACCGGTTGAGCCATCCGCTTGTCTTTGATCAGCTTCTTGTGAAGCCACTCGTTGCGTCGGAGGCAATCGCGCAGGGTGGTTTTCGGTATCGACC